>ENA-UAKS01000014-UAKS01000014.1-human-gut-metagenome-genome-assembly--contig:-NODE-14-length-84957-cov-8.128843_pt1 | contig 84957 bp, 149 predicted proteins | sample MGYA00243692_ERZ654452 | MGnify/ENA primary metagenome ERZ654452 (study PRJEB26926, sample SAMN06164442) | human gut metagenome | biome: ENVO:00009003; feature: ENVO:2100002; material: ENVO:00002003...
ACGAGATCGCTCAGTGTCTCGTGGGCTCGGAGATGTGTATAAGAGACAGGACCCACAGACCGCCGTCGCCGTAGAGCTTTCGGTAGATCACGCAGGCCTCGCCTGTCTCAGAATCCTTGGCAAGCGCCTCCACAAGATAATAATCGCCCTTGAAATGGCGGTAGACCCGTCCGATCTGAAGCTGCTGCATACCGCTTCTCCCCTTTCGCATAAATGTCCCGCAGGCCGGTTTGACCGGCCTGCGGGCGTTCAGTTTTATTTTTTCAGTTTGTCTTTATCAAAGAAGTATTCCTTCGTCAGCTTCGCCACGACGCCGGACAGGGCAAACAGGGCGATGAAGTTCGGGATCGCCATGAGGCCGTTGAACGTGTCGGCAATGTCCCACACCACGTCGAGCGACGCGACCGCACCGACCACAACGACGATGATGAACAGGACCTGATAGGCCTTCGAAACCTTGAGGCCAAACAGATACTGGACGCAGCGGCTGCCGTAGAGCGACCAGCCAAGGATCGTTGTGAACGCGAAGAGCATCAGGGCCAGTGCGACGAAGACGGAAGCGAATTTCTGGCCGAACATGGTGGCAAATGCGGCTGTGATCAGCTCGGAGCCGACCTTGTGGCCGAAGGTGATATCCACGCCGCTGCAGATGATGGTCAGGGCCGTCAGGGTGCAGATGACGATGGTATCGGCAAAGACCTCGAAGATACCGTACAGGCCCTGCTGGACGGGGCTCTTGGTGTCAGCCGCCGCATGGGCGATGGCTGCGGAGCCAAGGCCCGCTTCGTTGGAGAAGGCGCTTCTGCGCAGGCCCCAGACAATGGTCTGCTTGAGCGCAATACCACTGGCCGCGCCGCCGAGCGCCTTGGGCGTAAAGGCTGTGGCAAAGATCTTGCCAAAGGCCGGGCCGATATTACCGGCGTGACCGAAAATCACGACAAGCGCAAAAATGATGTACAAAACGCTCATGACCGGAACGAGCTTTTCCGCCACGGCACCGATGCGCTTGATGCCGCCGAAGAGGATCACACCGATCAGCGCGGCGATCGCAACGCCGAACACGAAGTTCAGCAGCTTCCGCTCCCCTTCCGCAGCCGGGATGAAGGCGTCGATGGCGTCGTTCAGGGAGCCGACGATGGAGTTGACCTGCGACATATTGCCGATGCCGAAGGAAGCGATGGCTGCGAAAACGCAAAACAGAATGCCGACCCACTGCCAGTGCTTGCCGAGACCGTTTTTGACGTAGTACATCGGTCCGCCGACCCAGTCACCCTTTGCGTCGCGCTCGCGGTATTGGATGGACAGCGTGACCTCGGAATACTTGATCATCATGCCGAGCAGCGCCGCCAGCCACAGCCAGAACACTGCACCGTAGCCGCCGAGGGCGATGGCCTGCGAGGTGCCGACGATATTGCCGGTGCCGACCGTCGCAGCCAGGGCCGTTGTGACAGCCTGCAGCGGCGTGACCGCGCCAGCGCCTGCCTCCTGCTTCTGGAACATCTTGCCGACCGTGTTTTTCATCGCATAGCCGAACCGCGTGAACTGGATCCCGCGATTGCGGATGGTCAGATACAGACCGCCGATGATGGTACATGGCAGGAAAATGTACAGCCATGCGACCGTGTTCAGGGTTCCCGTGAAGAAATTGATGATAGCTTCCATAGTTCTCCTTTCCGGACGCCTCGCGGCGCCCTCTCTCCCCTTTCAGAATATAAAAGTACAGGAGTTACTATACCATAAAATAACTTCTCAATCAATTTAAATTGCTACACTGCAACGTAGAAAATAGCCGTGGACATTTGTTCATATTGTGAAGACATGCACAAAAAATAAATATCCTGCGAAAAAGGGATTGACGCGGCGGGAAAAACGTGCTATATTATTCAGGCAATCGGGATGCTAGTGTGGCTCAGTCGGTAGAGCAGCTGATTCGTAATCAGCAGGTCGCCGGTTCAAGTCCGGCCACTAGCTCCAAGCGAAAACTCCGAAAGTCTTGAGATATCAAGGGTTTCGGGGTTTTTCTTTTTTCTCTCTACCGACGAGCCACTTCCAATAACTGAGAACGGTTGTTTATTGGTTGTTTATTTTTGCTGCTTGCTCAGATTCGCGTAGTCCTCGTTCTCCTCTGATAACCTTCACTCTCCGGCTGTCCGACACAGAAATTTTCTCCGATCGCGTGCCGTATGAAATAGCTTTCTACAGCTTCCAGCGACAGCAGATACTTTGTGCCGATCATTGCGGATGGGATCTCGTTATCCTTGACAAGAGAACGGAGGCAATTCTTCGTGATCGCCGTGTCCGGGTCGATCTGTTTGAAGTAGTTCGCAGTCTCTTCAATCGTCCTCATTCTTATCCGTGGGCTTTCCATTTTTCTCACCTCTATTCGCTTCGGTTTGTTCATGTTTGAAATTATAATTGATTCTTTTGTAATTGTCAATAGCCTTATTGAGATTTGTCACAATTTTTTTCGAGGTTGTTTCCTCCCCTCTCTTATTCCGGTAAAATAGATGCACAGACAGGTGGTGTTTCGTTTGGCTACTGTATCAAGGACAACAGACCGCTATGGTCGCCCAGTATATAAAATAAACGTGTATGCAGGATATGACGCATCAGGCAGGCAGAAGCGCAAGCAGTTTTCATGGTATCCGCCTGATGGACTGTCTCCGCGCAAGGCAGAAAAAGAGGCCATGCTTGTGGCGCTCGAATACGAGAAGAATTCCGTATCGTCAGAACCTAAAAAGGATGAAATGTCCTTTTCATCTTTCTCTGAGGTATGGATGCGGATCTATGCGAAGCCAAAACTCAAGAAGAAAACGGTGTCAGACTATGAACAGCTGCTCACCGTAATAAACAGGGAAATTGGGAATTACAAGCTGCGCGATATCGACGGTTCCCGAATCAACGATATTTACGATACGCTTCGCAGATGTGGTTCCCGCCGGGACTCCAAATGGAGACTCACAGACTCCGGAATCCGGATACTGAAGGAAGCGAAGGAAACGCAAGAAATGATCGCCAAGTCTGCCGGCATCGGGGTCCGTACACTGCGCTCCGCAATATCCGGTTCGAACATCAATATCAGTTCAGCGGAGGGTGTCGCGTCTGCGCTGAAACGCCCCGTTTCTGCCCTTTTCGTTCAGGCTGAAAAAGGCGAAACGCTCAACGAAAACACGCTCAAGCATTATCACGCACTGATTTCATCGATCCTCAATAAAGCTGTGGCATGGGGATACCTGAAAGAATCGCCTCTTGCTCAGGTTGAAAAACCACAGCCGAAAAAGACGGAGGCTGCCTTTCTTGAGGTCAGTAGCGTCCGAGAACTGATTTCAGAATTAAACAGGGGCGCTCCATTCAAGTATCTGGCTCCCATTCAGTTCGATATGCTCACCGGTATGCGCCGTGGAGAGATCCTTGGTCTCCGCTGGTCCGACGTTTGCATGGAAGAAAGTATTCTTCGTATCCAGAACACGCTCAATTACGTTTCTAACGGCGGTGTTTACGCAGACACACCTAAGAATTCAACTTCAGTCAGATACATGAAGCTGCCTGAGTCGGCGGTTGTCATCCTGCAAAAATGCTTGGAGTGGCAACATCGTCAGTCCGAATTGCTTGAAGACAAATGGAACAATTCAGACGGTCTGGTTTTCACAAACGAATTCGGCTCGTACATTCACCCGGATACTCTCACCCACTGGTTCACTGCATTCGCTAAGAAAAACGGGTATGAGGGCATCCATCTGCACAGCCTGCGGCATACCTGCGCGTCGATCATGATTGCAGACAACGTACCGACCGTTGCCGTTTCGCGGTATCTGGGCCACGCGCAGGTATCTACGACGCAGAATATCTATTCTCATATGCTGGCGAAGGCCGCTGCAAGTGCTGCTGACGCGTATGATAAATTTTCTGACTTAATTAAGTAAAACTAAAGGCAGGGCCGTTAAATTTCAGTCCTGCCTTTATCCCCGCCAACCATTCATCGCCAATTTTCAAAGTGGAAAATGATCATCTCTTTATCCCCAAAAACGACGCAAGATAGCGCAGAGCCCCCGACAGAATTGTCTGTCGGGGGCACAGTCATTTTATGAGCCAAAAAACGAGAAATGCTGCAACGAATACTGCGATTGTAGGCATCCAAATTAAGAAGCCTTTTATCGGCTTTCTTCTGGAAAGGTCGTTCAAAATTGTTGTACGGAGTAATGTGAGTAGAAAACTGATTCCGCCAACGGTGATGAGATTATAGCCGATAAAACTGCGAAGTGTAGATTCATCTTCCAGAAGCTTCACATTGGTCGAAATCAAACTAAAAATTGCAACGAAAACAGCAAGGACCGCCAAAACGTTTGCATAGATTGATTTCTCAATTTCTTTTACATCATCAGCCTTCTTTTCAAGCTGATTGATCTGCTTTTCATAAGCTTTTTTGTATCCACTTAGCCCAGTGTAGCCTCCGATTTCATCTTTGAATGCTCCGCTATACGGCTTATTTGCCGGACCAGACAGTTGCTCGAAAATAATCATAGCATAACTGTCACCTGCGTTTAGTCGGATCTCATTCTCAGAAATATTAGTCAAACGAAAAAATACACGCGTCTTGTGCCCTGGCTGATAAATCGGAGCAGAAATAGACAAGCCTTGCCGGATACGGCTGTTGCGGTCATGCACAATAGCAGCCATGTCAACCGGCATATTGATGATCTCTTCCGTTGAGACCATTACCGATTCGCCAGGAGCAAGAACCTTCGATGTATGCTCTCCGCCGTCATCATAAAAAGCTTTTGCACGCAAATCATACCCGATATTGGTAACGCAGTCAGGCGAAAAAGTGTCACTTTGAATAATTCCCGAATCAGCAATCAGTTTTGAAAGATCGTGGTCAACCAAAATCATATCCTTACCTCCGTTCTTTCTTTGCCTAAATTATAACGCAGCCGCGAGAATTTGCAACAGATTTTTGTGAATTTCAGAGAATTTAATAATATGACGTGCCATGCTTACGCCCCAATGCGTCCGAAATGCAATATAAAGCATGTATGACAAGTTCTCGGATTTGATAAAATAGGAAAAAGAACGGGGCTGAAATGCAGCCTCATTCTTTTTTCATTTCAAACTACTATTCCCTTTTCCTATTCAAGTAATCAAAATATTAATTGAATTTCTGAGAAAGTTCATTCATGGCTGTGTCAGCCCTTGGACGCCTGTGGCTTCCTTCCCCATGCTTTGGGTATGTAGTTTGATCTCTTTCTTGTTTATCCGCCCTACGGGCCGCTGTGGCTTTATTGCATCATATCATATTGCGAAAGCTCGCGCAAGGTCTTTCGGGGACATCCCGATTTTTTTGAACGCATCCAGTTCCTTCCGGCATTCAGCAAGTTCCCGACGCAGTTCATTGCACTTCTGAACGTGCCAGATGCAGCGGTCCATCCATCGTTTCACCTCCGTCGGCACTTCGTCGTCGATGAAGTTCTTGAACAGATCCGCCACCTCCTGCAGTTCATCAGGCGGAATCCGGCTGTTCTCATACGCGGCAAGTCGGTTGATTGCCTGTCCAAGTGGGCAGTTGTTGCAGCCCTTCTCGCCGTACTGTTCGCAGACCTCGCCGCACAGATTATTGTCGGCACCATGTACCTGCCAGCAGTGCTGTCCAGCGACGCAAAAATCAAATGTCAATCTTTCCATTTCTTCGGCACCTCCACAATAGGAATCGCTTCATAGAACCGTCCGCTTTCAATCAGCTGGTTTACGGTTCTAAATTGCATACTTCCGAACCATCCGTCCGTCATAACCCTGTCGATAAAGAACACGCGCCGTGAGCTTGCCATTCTATCGAGCGATTTTATGTGCGGCCCTCTCGCATATTTCCGTCTGGTACGTTCTTTGCAGTGCGGGCATACATCCGGAAGGAACGCCACTGCTCTTATATGCCGCTTGCAAGCAGAGCACTCAAACTCACATCCATACTCGTCGACATCGCTCAGAGTCCAATTCATCATTTCTTCCCCCTCCCAAGCGAGCAGAACCCATCCTCCGGCATATTAAGGCCGGTTGCATCACGAAAGCCGCACCTAACATATGTCCCACACCATGAAACATCCACGCGGCGGCCATCACAGTTCTTGCAGCGTGTGACCTGCACCGCATCCACTGTCGGAAGTCGGCTGATCTCAGCAAATGCAGCGGCATAGTCTCCCGATGTCCGACGCACAATTTCGAGCGCGTCTTCCTTGTAAATCAGATGTTTGTCCATCATGTCTCACCATCATTGATTTCGGCCAGCCAAAAATTGCGTGTGCAATCATCACATGACATACCATCTGCAACGTAGATACAGCACCTGGTCCCAACAGCCCCGTCGATAAGTTCTCCAAGCATATTTGGGCAAATATCTATGATCCCGCATTCTTTAATTGGCGCATTGGGGAACATCTTCAAGAACTCGCTCTGCCGCGTTTTTGCAGGATGTTCCCTTGCCCACTTTTCAACTGCGGCAACACATTTCTCCGCGTTGTCGGAAATATCGTTCATATGGCATCCGTGTCCAACATCTTCGAAAAGTGGTTTTCTGCAAGTATCCTGTCTGCTTCCGTGGCCCAATCTTTCCAAAACTTCTCTTCCACTTCCGGGCGCATGATGATTGGCGCGTTGCAAAGCTTCTCGTAGTGGCTGTAAAACGGCTCTCCCATGAGTTGTGCCACTTTCCGCCGCAGCTGCATGAATCCGCCGCATCCAAGGTCAATTTCCCGGCCGGTTTTCTTGCATTTAATCGTTACGCCCATTTTCTTCCCATCCTTCTCCATTTCCGCTGATTTCAACTGTTCCATCCGCGTTTACAAAAGTGTTGCTGACGTTCCATGTCACATGGCATGAACCGCAGTATGCTGTTATAAGCCCAATTCCTTCTTCTTCCGCCCGCCTTCCACGCTTCGCCATTTTCCCATTTTTCAAAATCGGGTATTCGCGCGCATATGTATAAAAGCTGGAAAGAGTCATCCGTCCGCCGCAGTGCGGGCATTTATTTGCCAAGACCCATTCACCGTTCATCTCTTGCCTCCTTCGGCTTTCCGTAGCTGCAAAAATCATCAGCCTGCATTACAACTGCTTCGCCTTTCACCCTGTTCGTCCAAAACGCGCGCAGGGCTGTCCCAGACGCTTCCGCAAAGCTGTTGATGTATGCGTGCGCGCAGTCTTTGCAGAGGGTGACTGAAACCAGATCCGGCTTTTTCCGCTTGCTCATTTCGAGTATCTTTCTCGATACATAGGCCCCGTCGATGTCATTCACCGCTTGCACCTCCATCATCCTTGTGATTCTTGTATTCCAGCATCGTGAATATCGCAAAAAGCGCGATCCACCAACGGCCAAAGTGATATGCCAGCCCGCACCAGCACGCAATATTGACGATGTTGTAAAAGATGCAAAATATCATTCGTTACCTCCGTCCATCCTCATTTTTGCCCCGCAGTCCTCGCAGTAAGATGCACGGTAGTCATCCCATTCGTGTTCTTCACCGCAATTTGAGCAGATCTGCATGCCGTCTTCCTCCAGCCATACGCCATACACAATCGGCGCAGCATCAGCAGTTCGCTGGCGCAGCAGGAGCGTTTTCACCCGTTGGGGTGTCCAGTTCGGGTTGGCTTTGTTGCATTCCTCAAAGTCTTCCAGCGCCTCAGCGCGGCTGATAAATTCTTCAGTCACAACGTTTCCCATCGTCAAGCTCCTTCCATGTGTGATACAGCGCCCATGCCATTGGGTCGCGGACGAACGGCAGCTTTTTCGCTTCCGCGTATTTCTTATTGAGGATGCTCATGGCCTTCTTCCACGCGCGATCTCCGATGTGCAGTTCTGCTGGGAAGTAAGTCCTGTCCAATCTGTCGATGTCCCCAACGTGCAGGCGAGCAGTCCCGCACTCGTCAAAGAGCGCGTAGACATCTTTGTCTTTGATGTAACCGGCCATTTCAAAGTTCCTCCTCTGGCACTCCGAACGCCTTTACGATCTTTTCCATGACATCGTAGATTTCCGGTTTGCCATCATACAAGTATCCATTGATTACATCGCAGTCGGACAGATCATTTAGATTCCAGTTATTTCTTTCCGCATAGTCAACCATATCTTTGAGCAGCTTGTTCAGGTCTTCCATTGTGGATCGGTATTTGGAATACGATTCGCGTGCTGTTTGCAGCTTGTTCTTGACCGCCTCGAAAAGAACCTCATTTACAGATCTGGACATATTGTATTCCTCCTTCCTCAGTGGTGCGTCCTCAAATTCCATTTTTCGATTGCGGCCGGCCGTTCGTCTGTCACGGTTTTCACTGCTCCATAGTCTGTAAATTCAACTTCTACTTCGTAATCTGTCTTTGGAGTCTTGATGTTGCACTTTTGGCAATAGATTCCGAAGCGCCATCCCGTCAAATCTTCAGCCCTATGGATTCCTGTGATAAAGAATTTTGCTTCGCCGCCGCAAAACGGACACGGTTTAAGGTTCGTCATTTCTATTCACCGCCTTTCTCTCTTTTACGATTTCCCGCCGGGAACTGCGCCACATCATCAGGAGCATTTCTGTGAGTGGCCGCGTCCGGTCTTTTCTCTTTGCTCTTTTAGCAGTCACCAGTCCAGTCTCTATTTGTCCGAGTAGATTCAAATATTCTGCCTTGTACATTACGCCAACGGAATACGGAATCTCATCCATGACCTTCTCGTAGACTTCCAGCGGCATGACGTAGTAGTTGAAATCCCCGATCAGATTGTGACCGTTCTTCGAGTGGAAGTCTTCGACGGAGGACTTGATCTCGTAGCAGTACACATCGCCCTTCTCGATGCCGGACACGCTATTGTTGACCGGCTTGAACTGCATATAGTCCACGCGAATGGGAGAAACGCTGCCGTAGTCGAACGTGACTTCCTTCGCCCAGTAGACGCGCGGGTCGTTCTTCGGGTCAATATGTTCTTCCAGCAGTTTGGAAAGCCACTTCGTCGTTTCTGGTCTGTTCATTGTTTGTCGGTGTCACCGGCCTTTCTTGCATGTCTTTTCGCCACGGCTCATATTTGGGCTGCGTAGTGTTTGAGGTGTATGTCGATGCTGCAGCTTCGCAATGAGAACACTCCCCGTCGCAGTATTCATAGCCAGCGCCGCACGGGTGGAGTGCGTAATCACTTCTCAGATACGTCCGCATTGGCTGCCTCCCGTTCGATCCTTTCGCAGAGTTCATCTGTAACGTCGTTCCCGTACATCAGTTCTTCAAACCCGTATCCACATCCGCAGCTGAGTGCATCAACATCGACGCCATGATTTTCGAGCCAATCAGATACTTGTTTGTTGAGATTGGCCGCTTTACTGGCGTAGAGTGCCGTCAGGTTCATCTTTTTCCGGATATGATTTGGAATTTTCAATGCCAGTTTCCCCTTCCATTTGTTGCAAAGCCTTCTCGGCTTCGGCGCGGGTCAGAAACACCGTCTTACCGATATTACTGATTCGCTCATAATCTCCGCCGTCTTCGCCTTCCAATGCCAAATAAATTGCAACCTCCATAACGTGCAGAGGAATTACAGGGGCTGATTCTGCAGCATAAAGAACATCACCCACTTTGCACGGCAGCACAACCACGCGCCCGTCCTTGTCGGCCTCGGCAAGTTCGCGGAGGCGGCTTGGGATTTCTTGTTTGGCCCCGTCCAGTGTCCCAGCAAAATACGCCGCACTGCTTTTAACCGTCTCGTAGCACTCACAGCCTGTAGCACTCCCCTGCGCCATCGGCTCGCCGCATTGCCTGGAGCATGCAAAAAAATGGATGCACTCTTCACAGGCTCTTACAGGATTTTCTTTAGGTGGCATGTTTTACTCCTCTCCCTCCATCGCCCGCTCGACCTCCCCAATGTCAAAAAGTCCTACTTTCAGCCCGCTCGGCGTATTCTGTTCATGCGCATACGCCGTCAAATGGATATTCCAGTGATCCGGTCTGTAAGAAACTCCGTCCCGAACAATATCAACGTCAGAATAGCCATTGCACGGCAGCACGACGCACCGCCCGTCCTTGTCGGCCTCGGCAAGTTCAATGAGCCTGCTTATCGGCGTCCCATTAAACGCCTCGACAGCTGCTATGGACTTACCCATCAGTGCAAGCTTTACCGTCGCTACCTCTTCTGGCTCCAATGCGGTATCCTCATATGCCGCAACGCGATTTCTGAGCCGATCACGGCACAATATCTCTCCGCATTCATAGCTTTGTTGCAATTCACAGTTGTCGCAGTCCAACATTGCCTCTCCGTTACTGAGCCTTTTTGTCAGTCGTTTCATATTTATCCCCTTTCATTGATTGGTACAAGCCGCCACTCCCACCAGCCGTTTTGCTGGCTCCGTTTGCGACTCAGATAGTATTTTCTGGACAGTTCCCAGATTTTGCGGATGCACGCTGGTCCGTATTCTTCGCACGGAACATCACCGTCGCATTTTTGGCACTGTTCGCAGTCTGGGCAGACGAATGTCTGGCAAACATCGGAGCAGGCATCACGGAAATCATCTTCTGTGATACCTTCATCTGGGTCGATGTAGTCTTGCAGCCACGAAGCAAGGTCGCCGCATTCCGGGTGCATTTTCCACTCATATAGTTCACCATCGAAGCAAAGCGTGTCGATTTCGTACTTTTCTCCACGGTTGATGCAGTTTCCGCAGTAGTCACAGCGATGCGGTTTAAGTGCCGTGCGAGTCACTGTCTTCAGTCTGTCTATCCCCATATTTGCTGTTCCTCCCGTCGTTTTTTCGTCAACGTGCAGTTTGGTCTATTCATCGACATTTCTTCTGTTCCAAGCTCTGATGGCCGCCCGCTTTGTACCTTTTATCGGTCCATTTGCCCCGCAGTATGTGCAGCGGCATTGATACATCAATTCTGGGGATATGTCTCCGTTAAACTGGTGTATCTAATCAAGATAAACCGGCCATTCCACAGAACATTTGTGGCAGAACGGGCAGTTGTTAATCTGGTCCATCATAGTCCTCCCAGTTTTTATGCAGTGCACTGAGGCTTTCATATGGGCAGGCAGATAACTCATCCCACTTGACGTAAATGTAGCCATCATTGCTGTAGACATCGACTTCATATGCTTGTCCGGTTTGCAGACCCATATAGCCGTTTTCGCCGACATATACGAGTCTCACGTTTTTCCCGATTTCCTTCATCCACCGGCCATTGCTTCCGAGCCTGATCTTCCTCCCGCAGAACCGGCACTTATTGACGAGAGCTCCTTCCCCAAAGTAGCGGCCAGGCTCGTGCCACTTGAGAATGTCGTGGAAAAGCCACTTGAGGCTCCAGCACGGCCGGTATGTCCAGATAATCGCCAAAACGCAATATACGATTGCAAACGCGGACAGAACTGCAATCATAATCAGGAGAGCAGTCATTTCTTTTCCTCCTCGGTGTTTTTCCAGTCACAGTATTTCTGGCAGAGTTCCAATGTTTCAAAGGCGTCATGATATGTATCGGTTTTGGCGAAATCGGCGCTGTCTTTTATCAACTTCATGGCTCTAAGATCAGTTTCTTCGTCATTCCCCGCATTTTCATATACCCTTTCGATTATCCCGTTTCTATATTCATAGAGTCGATATAGACTTATCCGTCTCGGGAAACGTACAGTGGTTCTCTTTGCGCATATACATTCCTCAGTCATTTTTCTTCCGTTCGGAGATACAAAATGGATTATTCGATGCTCATCACATTTACTGCATTTAGGTCCTTGCTCGTATCGGTAATCGACCTTCCACGCTTCTGTGAGACAAGAACCGAGCAGTTCCTTGAGTCTCGCCCGTCTAAATTTGTCTTCAGCTTTGCGAACATCTTTTTGGGCCTGCGCGATAGCCCTCCTGTATTCGCCCACAATTTCATCCCGCCGGTCTCTGAAAATGCGAAGTTCCTCATTCTCCCTTTCCAAAGAAGCAATTTTATCAATAATCTCCTGCTTGACGTTTTCTTTCACCGCCGCCTTGAGTTCCTCGATCCGCGAGTCAAACTCATCTTCCTCAAAGAAGTCGTCCGGAAAATCGTATTCCGAAAATTCAATTTTGCCCATTGTGTCTTCTCCTTCGCATTGCTTTTAAATCAGTCTGTTTCAATTTACTTTTCTGAAGTTTTGGAGCAAAAAACTAGCATAGTGCAATCTATTCATCTGCATTTTCGGCCCTATATGCCACCCAAGCGCTTCCGTATTCGCACTCACGCTCATCCCGATCCACAAAGACGAATGCACCATTTTCATATTTTTTCAGAACAGTCCAATAACCAGTAAGCCCTACGGGCTGCAAAAACACCGGCTCCCCGACGGCCTCCTTCAACTCATAAACCGACGCTGAACACTTGCATCTAACAAACTCATTCGATGTTTCGGCTGTGAGTGTCCTGAGCGATCCGTTCACACGATGAAGTCTTTCCAGTGCATCATCCCGCTCCTTTGAAACCTGTTCAAGCTGCTTGCACAGCTGCTCGATCCTGTCGCAGTCGCATTCTTGAGATAAGGATTCCAAGATTTTCTTGATGGCAGACAAGCGAACTCCATCAGGCGTTTTGTAGCCTTTCTCGGTATCCAAATCCCATGGCACATTCAGGTCCCGCATGATGCTGCGGATAGCCCATTTGTATCCAGTCTCATAACCCTTTGCAAAATTCTTCTGAGGGATACTCTTGTTGAATGCTCTTGCGTCGAGCAGTTCCATTTTCAGGCGCAAATTCTCATTGCACAGAAGGTGCATTTTCTCTTTGCAGTTCCGCAGTTGATTAGCCTCACTTTTCTTCTCTGCCAGTGTAACCCATCGCTTTCCAATCTTAACTCTCATATTACTACTCTCCTTTTATCCGTCATTTCAGTATCTGCAATATTCGTTGTAGATGCGTTTTAGCTCTCGCGTAACGATGCCGTCCTCAATGTCCTCCAGCAGATCATCGAGATTCCACCGCGCCAACTCAAGCCGCTGCCTTGCCTGCTCTTTGTTGACGCGGCGGTATTCCGCAGGCAAGCTTGAATCGTTCTTGAGAATGCGATTGCACAATTCAATTTCGCCGCAGAGTTCTTCGAGTCGATGCGCTACCCGTGAAATCATGCAGTCATCATGTACGAGCAGTGTCTTGCCTTTCCCGATCATTTTGTGTTCTCCTCTCCGGCGGTAATGTTGTCATACACAACGACGCAACGACGTTTATGAAATCATTCATACTGCCCACGCCCTTTCATCGCTTCTGCGATGATTTCGTCCATATTTCGTTCCAGAAGATAATTGAGATCTTCCATTCTGTATTCCATCATGTACTTGAGTTCGCGCTTGACTGCGTCTGGTGTAATGCGCCTGCAGTTGCAGTGAACAGCGAGAATCAGATCATCAAACGTGATTCCGTCAAGAAGCGAATCACTGGTTGCAAGATCGTCTCCAAGTTTCCAGTTCCTTTCCATACTCAAATCTCCTCGTTGACATTGTGCAGTGTGACTTTGAAAATATGTTCAACATTGCAGTCTGCGAAATTCTTCGACGGATGACCGAGGTGAATTTCATCGCCTTCCGCCCATGTGCAATCACAGTCCCAGAAATCGTCTGATTCTGTTTTACGCTCAACCTCAGCAGCATTTTCAATTTCTTTGAGTGCACGATCATGGTTCTTGAAAACGCCGAGAACTTCACTGCCTTCGTTGACTTCGTTGTCCCAATAATGAGTTGCTACCCATACGATCATTTTCATTCGTCCTTCTCCTGATATTTGCTGTGTTTCGGATGATGTGAAGACTTCCACACATATCCGTTCTTCCTGTTTTTTTCTGCTCTCAAACGGTTGCTGGCCCTTTCTCTCTCATGTTCAGCTTCGAGGCGGTCAAGCAGGATGCCGAGCTTTTGAGCTTTCTCGACATATCCCTGCTGTATCAAACATCCGTGGATATCACTCAGCAGTGCTAAATCGTCAGCTTTTACTCTCATAGTAGTCTCACACCCATGCGGGATGCACTGTTGTATCCGGCAGGTTGAACAGCCAGTCAATCACGTCCTGCGGGACTTCTTCCTTCTTCCATGCAGTTCCGTATTTGTATCCGCAAACCGGACATGGCCGACACAGCAGTCCGTCAGGATGTTCCTCCGGTCTGAGCCATCCAAGCGTTTTAACCTCCACAGGGCCTTTGTCTCCGTTATAAATTGGCTTTTGGGGTTTGTAATAGGTCGCATCCTCACCGCTGATTTCTTCAGGGAGCTGGACACTGTACGGAAGAGATGCGAATTTCACCTGTTCAGGTGTCGGCGTGAATGTCTCGCCCTTTTTAAGCGCATTCAGCGCACACTTCTCTGCAGCATTTTTCTCGATTACGGCATCGCGTGTCAGCGTATAGTTATAGAGGTTGACCGCCTTGACTGCAAGCTTGTCCCAGCCGAGCTGCTTCTGATGCTCACAGTATGGCCGTATATCATTCAGATGCCACGCGTCCCAGATGTCACAGAACTTCCGGATCATCTCATCCGTCCAGCCTTCTGCCGGCTTCCCTTCTCGGATTTCATCTTGGCACTGTCCGCATGGGCCTTTACAGTTTCCGTTGCGTGTCGGTCCGATCACGCCGCAAATGCTGAGTTTTCCGTTCTCGAATTCGATCTTGCAGAACCCTCTGACCGGCGCTGCTCCATAGCCTTCGTGCATCGTGGGATTGACGATTTTCTTCATATTCTTTCCTCCTCAAATCGAAGCAAGGAAATCTCCAAGCTTCTGCCACAGTTTGAATGTCTCTACGCTCATCACGACGCTGTCCGGAACACCTCTGGTCAGCGTCCACTCATGCGACTTTGCAAACAGCTTCGTAGATGCCTTCTTTTCACGCTCGGTGAACTCAGTCGCCCAGCGGCGCTTTCTGTGCATGGTGTTCCATGCACTCCCATACCGTCCCATGCAGACCATGACATACGGAATTTCACGGTTGACTTCATCATGGCTCAGTTCAAGCATAATCTTCGCCATTCAGGATCACCTCCTCGTAGTATTCATCCCAGCCAAGGCAGTTCGTCGGATCATCTCCGTCGTACTCCGTTTTGAACTGACTAAGCATATCGTTTCTGGAAAGCAGTTCACCGGTTTCGATATTCATATAACCGATACCTTCCAAGGGAACTCCATCTCCTTCCTTTTGGTGTGACGTTACGTTAGCATAACCTACCGTCTAGTCAATATTTCCATTCGGAAAAATGATTTTTTATTCAAGCCGATAAATACAGCGCATACCACCATCACTTTTCTTTCTGACAACGAAAACAATCGAATTCGGCTCTTTTTCCTTTTCCTCGTCAGCATATCTGCAGGCCAGTTCTTCAAGATTTGTAGTTTTCATAAGCCTACCATCTACAATCCCGTATCCGCGTTTATATACCATGTAGCAGGTTCCGCCGGCTTTCCGTTCATCCTGTTTTTTGACGGCTTCAATCATTCGGCTCATAACCGCAATCCGCTCTACCAGCCTCCTGTCGACTGCATCCCGAATGAATGGATCATCGATGTCCTTCATTACACCACAGGCAGTCATGATTTGGTCGTACAATTCGCAGATTTCTCTGCGTGAATCATCAATCTTTCTGAATTCCTCAACTGTTGATCCATATCTGTACTTGATTCTATCTGCCTGTTTGGCATAGATCTCTGCACTTGATTTATCCACGAGTCAGAGTTCTCCATTCAAATCTCACTTCTGAATATTTAGTTGATTCTTTTGAAATTTTACGCATAAAAAGTATTCTTCTGATAAAACGAAGAATGCGTGGAAGATCGTCCGTAATGAAGCACCCGACAGCAAGAACGAAAAGGAATCCAACAAGTGGAAGCAGGCAAATAGGATCAATCATCACTTTTGCTCCTTCATCATAAGGTCATACAGTTTTGCTTTCAACTCCATGATTGTCATGTCGCGGTCATGAACTTCAGCTTCCAGATGGACGAGTTTCTTATTGGCGGCTTCCATTTCGTTCTCGGCTTCCCGGCGTCTGTTGTGTTCACCCTCAATATCCCGTTTAAGTCCATCAATCGCAGTTTCCTGCGTCTTCACCCGCTCACGGAGGGCCTTGGCTTCTTCCATCCTGTCGATATAAACGAAGTTGCTGTTCGTGTTGTAGAACCGAACTGCATCTTCCCAACTCCAAATATGGAATGCAACCTGATAGAAATACTTGCTCAAGCCATCGCGTCCAGAGGAAACCGTCCCGCGCGGATCAGGTTCGCCGTTGAAATCTTTCAGGCGTCCATTATCATTAGCCAGTCTGACAAGTTCCTTTACTGGAGAGTGCCCGAAAATATCCTGTGCTCTGCAAATATCCTCACTCTTGAGACTCAGGCCATGTGCCGCGACCTCTTTCAGCAATTCCTCCGCGCTCTCGATACTGTCATAAATGCTCTTGCTCATTTTAACTTCCCCTTTCTTTGGCCTTCCGGAACTGTTGCCCCAGCTGCCTTTTCTTTGTTTTCCTTGTGACTATATCGTAGCACACCTCGACCATCTGTCAAGTTGTTTTTCGGATATTTTTATTTTTTTATTTCATTTTATATCCGTTTTCGTGTATATTGTGCGAGGCTTTTGACACCCTTACCTGCTTAGAATATTACAGGGGGATATGTGGATGTTCTTCAAATTCCAAATGGCATTCTATTGAATCCCTTGCCTCTCTAAAGCATCCGTATATACGAAAAGAGCAGGCTATATCGCCTGCTCCATAACTCAATTCCGCCGTGCCGGAAGCACACCAAAGCCCCGGTCGGCGGCCGGGGCTTTGGTTATTCATCCGTATTCCTTTTTGGGTGCTTCAGAATTCTTGTTCCATGCTTTTTGATGAACTCCTCCGCCTTTTCTTTACTTACAGGGATAATGGCATTCTTAGCAGCATCCCATTCACAGTATTCGGCAAAGAAGAACCTACCTGAGTTATCTGCATACAATTCCAGCGCTTTCCCATCATTATACTTGTTTGTTCCATCCGAATAGAAATTGTTTGCGAGTGCACTCGACTTTTCGGTACTGTACTTGATCTTATCCACGATTCGGCTAACGGGCTCACCCATGCCGGCACATATTGGATGGATTCTTTCTCCCGTTTCCCTGTCGATAAATACCATGTCAACGTTGAGACGATCAAGTATCATACTCAGTTCATGAACCTTCATCGTTTCATTTGAAAGTCTCTTGCTGAACTTTTGGGGACTCCATCCTATTTCATGTGCAACAGTATATCCGTTTATCCCTCGAAGATTCAGTACACATTTTATGATATCGTCAGCTGTCACTTCTTCCCCTCCGTTTCGTACTCTTCTTTCATGCAGAATACACCGAAACGGAGATAATGTCAACGGCCTTTCAAAAAATTGCAGTTTTCAGTATGTTTCCTCGATAGATCCCAGCAAGTTTCAACGCCTTCAATTTACTCCTCTGCTTTCCCGTAAGCACCCCATAACAAGCAAAACGATCATTCCAGACAGCAATATATCCGGTCTGCATGCACAGCCATGTCATCATATCAAAGTAGTATTCTCTTGGTACAAGGGCGTAGAACTGTTCTCTGGATATCTCCTTCATCTCGCAGCAATGCCTGATCAGAATTTCGGAATGCGAAGGAACGGCATACTCAATGACACCATCTGGTGAAATGACCACCTCCAAATAATTGACATACTTCTCTTTGTGCTGCTGGATGTCGAATGGACTGTAAATGCTGTATTCGCTCATTTTTCCGATCCTCTTTCATACAGCAACCAATATACGCCTTTTGAATGGTGTTCATCGAACCAGTGCCAGATTTCTTCTCGATTCGTACCAGCCTTGAAGAACAAGAACGGTTCTTCCATACATTCTGTTTCCGGATCCATCGGGATATCAGCGAAGTCATCCCACGCTTCTTCAAGAGCCGCATCACGGGCAAAATCCGTGATTACATACGGGAAGTGCTCTCCCCACTTGTTGAAGCAGATTACCGAAAAAAGATTTACACCATCAAAGTGATACTGCCATTTCTCCAGCGCCTCTTCGCCGGTACCGAACAGTTCTCCTCGGCAGGTGTTCTTCTGATCCTCCGTGAGTTCTGCCCACGTCTTGAAAAACTTGTTCTCCATTTTCTCACCCAAAAACACAATCCCCAAAAATCCCGAACTGGAAGATGTCTGACGCAACATCTGCGTCGATTTTCACGGAATCCAGTTTACCATCCGTCAAAATATTTGTTCCACCATCAGATTCGAGATACAACCCAATTCCGTTAATAATCGTGTCTGCATCAACTTCCCACGGGCATTTCGGCTCTTCGTTTTCTTCCCATTCTCCACTAGCATCAGAAAATTTGAGTTTTTTCCCATTTGCGATAAGCAACGCCGCATATTCAGACGTAGCCATCTCTTCCGGCTCGTCATCCCATTCCGGCCCAGTATTATCGAGGCAAGCCCACCATCCGATTCCGCCTTCAAGGGCAGTGACAACGATATCATCCAAGGTCTGATAATCGACTCGCACAGAAATGGTAGCTCCAACGATTCTTTCAAATTTCGTTTCCATCATACAATCTCCTTCTTGAATTCATTCGGAACGTGGATTTCCTTCAAACACTCTTTCCATGCAGATCCGCACATCCCATAAACACTTCCGACCGAGTATCCATCTGCTCCATCCGGGAGTACAGATCTGATAAAGCGGACAGGAATCTTTACATCCTTTTCGCACTGGATTTCAAGGACACTTCCGCCGCCTCCCCACGGATTATACAAGCCGCATATGACGGACTTATCAAGAACAAGATATCCGCAGTACGGATTCTTGGTTGCATCCCAGAAATGCCCGTTACGATCCTGAAGCTTCACCATCTGATTCAGCTTGATTACATCCCGCAGCGGCATCTTCACAAGAAACGTCAGTGTGTTCATCTGAGACGTGATATTAGCTACCTCCTGCCGGCAGCTTTCAAGAAATCCTTTCGGATCAGAAATGTCTCCAGTCAGAAGCGCACGCCACAGCTGCGTTTTCGTATAGCCCTGCTGCTTTGCAAGCCACAGAAGCGAACTCTTATCATCGATTCTTTCCTTCTCCTGGCCGTACCAGCACGGATAGGCCGAGTTCAGAACGTAATCGTAATTGCCATCGCCGGTATCCATCATAATATCAACACAAACATCCTGTTTGAGAAAATGATCTGTCGGCGCGTAGAAGTCCAAATACGCTTCGAGAATATCTCTCGCATCATCCTCACTCTCTTCAGGGATGTCATAGCGTTTCATGATCTTATCGAACTCCTCATCGAAGAGATGCCATTCTTCCTCCATATACATCTCATCCATCTTTTCGTAGAACGCTTCATACGGATCATCTGCCTGCAGGATCTCATTGATACTGCTTTCGCAGAGTTCATCCCGATAATCCGCATACATCTCAACGTTGAAACGCCCATTCTTGTCTTTGCAGTACCAGTATTCATCCGAAAGATATTGCAGGATATCAGCCTTGATCTCATCATGTGTCATCATACCAAAACCTCCCCAGAATAAAATTCGGCCGCCATCACGTCTGCCGTGTGGCGGTCGATTCCGATTTTCAAGAGATGCCGGTATGCCTTTTCTTTCTCTCTGTCCGTGCTGGCCTCCAGCAGTTCCAAGACATATTTGAACATACCATCCATGTGTGTACCTCCCTTGATTTCTTCCTGCCTTTATGCTACGATCAAGGGGCGAGTGGAAGGCAGGTTCCACTGCCCCTTAATTGGGTTCGGGCTCTCCGCTGCTAGTTGCTACCTGGACGCGGAGGGCTCTTTTCATTATTCGTGTGCTTTGAGTTCCTTGATCATCTCTAGGATGATCTCAGCGGCTTCGTTTCCGTCTTTGGCTTTGAGACGGATATTTTCTGCAATAGTCTTGAGAAAAACAATCAGTTCTGCTTTCGTCATGTTATCTTTCTCCACTTCAATGCACCTCCTGCCCGATGCTTCATGTATTTGTAGGAGTTACCCTACGACTATATCGTAGCAGAACCACCCGCCTAGTCAATAGTAGCCAGAAGAAAAAAACCTCAAGCCTTTTTCCGGTTACTGTTGACTTGTTTTATTTCTGAAGCCAATATTCTTCCCGCTCTTCCGCTGTTTCATAGTTCGGATTAAGCCCACGCTTTGTCCGGTTTCTTCTCCAGCCGTTGTATATTGTGAGATCCCGTTCATCGATACTGTATCCGCATCCGCCGCTTGTTCTATCGTACACGAGCAGAGGGCGCGGATACTGTTTATTTACAGCCCGCAGGACCTCGTAGGCGCCCTTTGTGGGCTCAATCTTCCATCCGCTTTGTGTAAGATAGGCTTTCAGATCGTTCAGCATGCCATGCCTTACTGTGGTTCTATTTTTCATTTGCTCCTCTATTTCTTGATTCCGGAAGAATCGCTCCCGGTCACGGAAGTCCTTTGTTGCGTAGTATTCGCCGGCATCCATGCCGCAGTAATCGCCTTCACTCATGTCATTCTTTCTCCGTCTTTTCGTCAATGAAAGTCGCCTGCATATCTGCAACATGAGTAAGCAGCGCAAGCGGGTACATCTCGAACGCTCTGCCTGCCTCCTGCTTTTCTCCATCCTGCCACGGCCCCATGTGCCAGCGGATTGCCATTGCTTCTTCCCTTGTCAGTTTCATGAACCCAGAAGCGATGTACACGCTCTTTTCCCCGTGCCCATACGGGAGTTTATCGTCATGGATATAGCACGGATACTGTTCCCATCGCCCCTGCTCGTTCTTCCGGTTCCGCATCTCCGTTTTATAAAGGTTGACCTTGCACAGATCGTGCAGCAGGCCGCAGATCGCAATGCTTTCGAACGACGGCATGGTGAATTCTTTATTGAATTTTGTCTCCTCGTGACACAGGTATTCCAGCCGGTCCCGCACATTCAGGCTGTGCTGCAGCAGGCCGCCCTGCTTTGCAAGGTGGTATTTTGTGCTTGCCGGTGCCGTGAAGAAATCTGACTTTTCCAGCCACTCAAGCAGCTTGTCTGCGCCCTCACGGCCGATGTGGTTTTTGTAGATGTCGATAAACTTCCCCTTCAGGTCTTCCATGCTTTCCTCCTATTCGTAGTCCATACAGTCTTGATCGGTGCAATTCACCGTCTTTTGATGTTTGGAGCACATCCCATCCCCATATGCGTCTTCGTCTTTGAAGAGGCTGCATCCTCCACACGAAATCTTCTCAGGATGTTTCAGCGCTTCAAGTGAAAGCACCATTGCGTTGACAGCCTGCACAGTCAGTACAGTCGATCCATCCAGCATGCTTTCAATGACACAGATTGCTTCTCTACGGTTCACTGTTCTCGCCCCCAATACTTGCCGGATACACAAGAGTCGACCCGCAGTTCGGGCACTCCTCCGGCATATCTCCGCATTCGTCGCAAAGCAGAAGTTCGTTACAATGTGCGCAGCGGAGTTCTCCGCTTTCGGTTTCAAGGCACTCCGCCTCATCTTCGATTTCTGGCAGTGCTGAACTCGGATGCTGCCAGTCGCAGTACCAAAACAGGCGTCTTGCCTTCTCCACATCCCCATTGCACTCTGCGGCGAAGTCATTGCCGGTGTAACAACAATCGACAATCTCGTCAACATCCTCTGGGTCATTTGCAGGCTCCGTGACCGGAATCAGGTTCAGGGCAAGGTCGGGAATGTAGATGATTTGATCACCCAGTTCAAACCGAGCGGCCTTAAAAATATCACATTCTTGGCCGTCTCTGAATGCAAACAGATCATCCATAATGGCACCTCCAAGAAGCTTCTCTCGCAACTCATCCTTTGTCAAACTTACTCCTCCTCTGTTTTTCTAACGATTGACAGACATCAACGAAGTTCAATGTGTCTGTCTGGGTAAATAACCTCGAATTCAATGCTGAGTTCTTGCATCGCTTCTTGGATGGAATCGCACATTGAATCGTACATTGTCATGTTCTCCATCTTGGCGTGAACACGGTCTTCGAGTTCACACAGTGTCTTTTCGTCAGCCCCTTTTACGGCGACTGTCAGGTTCCGGAACTCTTCAGCGGACTCGCTGCAGAACTCTACGAACGAAATGTCTTCAAACATTGCTATTTTCCTCCTCTGCTATCCTCGCGGACACGCCAGCCGAGTCCTTCGGCTTTGTCCGGCAGTTCGTCAATCCTCATTGCATTCACTCCATTCCTCTCTGATTACATATACATGTCTCCTTTTTACAACGACTTTGCTCGCATCGAAATTTCGATTCATAAACCTGTTGAGTTCGTATGCTTTTTCAATGGCACGATTCTTTGCAAGAAGTGCAGAGGCTGATGTGGAAAACAGTTTTTCATATTTTCCATGCTCTTTGTCATAAACGAATGCTCCGTATTCAATGTGCTCTTCCATTTTCTCCTCCTATTGAATTGCCCCGCAAGCCATAAGGCGACGGGTTTCTTCATCTGCGAAGTGATATCGCATCCACCACTCGTCTAGCCTCTGTTGGTCTTCTTTCTGCAACCGTTCAAGTTCTTCATGGTCGGCAGCATCCATGACATAAACGCAGCCAGAAAACTCACCGATGCTACAGGCCCAATGCTCAATCCAAACATCTTTTATTTTGCTGAACAGATATTCAACTGCGTAGATTTCCTCATAACTATTGCAATCAATGACTGCCCGAGCGAATCCGAAACGGAGGTTCTGCCATTTGATCCCGTACCCGTGCTTCCTTGCCATAAGAATTGCTTTCGCCGCGAATTTCTCATTCATACGACCATGCCCCCTAGTTTTACAATCAGCTTATTTGCCAACTGTATCTGCGCTTCCAGCGTACAGTTGAGATCATCATCTCCACTCCGCTTTTCCTCTTCCCAGGAGTCGACTGCATCGTGCAGCAAATCGACAAGCATTGATTTCTCACTTGCGCTCAGGTTCATTTTATCGCCTCTTTTATTTTTAACTGTGACGTTACGTTAGCATAACCTACCGCCTAGTCAAGTTGATTTCTATGTCTTCTTTTATTTTTTAACTGACGCTTTTAAGGCATCCAGTGCAAGCTGAATTGCCTCGTTCTGCTCAAGGACAAATTTTGCATACTCACTTTCGGCATCCCCCCGCAGCAGGTCTTTATCGAGTGCAATTCTGGATCCGAGCAGTTCGATTGCTTCTTCATTTGTCATATCCAATCTCCTCCTCTTTGAAGCCAGCACATCTCAAAAACATGCTGGCATTGTACGGCTCCAGCGTGATTGGCGTTGAGCAATGCTTGGTGATGCCGCCGGTCTTCAGCACAATCGGATTGAAGGCAAGTCTTGCGTTACTGTCATACACGCAAATCAGGATCTCCTGGTCCGCCTTAATGATTGGCGCGTTCGCATAGGCGATGATCTTCTCATAGTCTCTGTACAGAAAATCTTTCGTGAGGCATGTTCCAAATGCTTTGATTTCAAACCTGCATTCATCCCGATACACGCGCAGCTCACCTTTTTCGTACCATGGTTCCCCGGTGTTGAACTTTCCGAAATCGACCAGCACATTGCAGCCTTTCAAGCCATACTCATCTTTATCTGCAAGATCCAGCGTGAGAACCGGATACCGGTGGAAATTGATTGCGGACGCAATCTCTGTCCTGCTTTTCAATTCTTTCAATAGATCGCCCCCTTAACGTAATACCGGCAAGCCTCTTCGACTGATGTGTCGTCGAAGCAGTCAGTCATCACACTACTGACCTTGCGGATCATCTCCGGGTCAAGGCCAGCACGTTCCATTGCCATGATGGCGTAACCCTTGCAGGCGTCGTTGTTCCATGGCCCCTCAATCATCTGGGCCAGTATGCCGACTCTACCGGCCGCATAGCCCTCCGCTCGGATGCGCTCCACCGTTCTCTCAGGCAGGGTGATGCGCATGGATTTGCAGTCGAAGTCCTCGTCGTCCGGGCTGCAGTCGAGCAGGTCAGCGAGTTTCGCTTCGATGGCGGCGTCATCCGCCTCTTCTTCGATGTCTGTCGCCTCGAAAGCGTGGTAGGTTTCGTAGGTATCGTGGCTTCTCTCGAAGCCGTAGTGCAGTTCAATTTCGTATGCCATATTCACTCCTATTCTCCGGTTAATCAGAAAACGCGGATAATACCTACACAAACCAGAACAGTCACAGCAGTCAGCACGGATACTGCGGAGATAACGGCAGCAGTTACCTTCCGGCGGATACTGCGAATATAGGCCGTTCTGGCAGCTCTTGCATTTCTCATGCGGACACGATCATGATGGCTGTTGACGATCCCGGAAAAGACATCATCGGGCATCAATACTTCCGGCAGGCACGCAAGGCTTGTGTTCTTTTTCATTTCTTTTTCCTCCAATTCAAATTATTGCTGCATTCATAATGTGGTTCTCATCATCGGCGCTGACCGCGATCCTGTTTCCGGTTCTGAGGTCTACGCCGTAGATGCAGGTGATTTCAGACCCATCAAGTTCGCCCGAACGCTTCATCCTCTTCAGATCCTGAATCAGGCTTTCTTTCGTGCCGCCGATTTCGAACTGTCTGGAGCGGCTCGTGATGGTTGCGTAGTATTTCATTTCAGTCATCCTCCTCGTCGTAGTCATCTTCATAATCGCACGGAGCCATATCGCCGGGTGAGCGTGGATCCCAGTGACAGGACGGATAACCTTCATTCTCTTCCTTCCAGAAGTAGCAGCAATCAGCACATTTCATATCAGCGATCTCCTTTCTTGATCCAGCAGGCGCAGGTCCGCATCAGACACAGACGAGGAACCAGCCATCGTTGTGGCTGCCAGTTCCACCATGTCTTTCAGTTTCATTTCGTCTTCCTCCTATCTTTTGTGGATGGCGTACACCGTCATCCCGGCAGTGTTCTTCACAACGCGATCCTCGAACTCCTGCTCCGACATCGGTTCAAGATAGAAGCGGACCGTGTCAAGATCCCCATCGCTGTCGTATTCTTTCACGCCGTACAAGACGTGATCTGCGCCGGTCTCTTTCAGGATCTTGATGGCTTCAGCCTCAAACTTCTGAAGCTCACGCCCGACATCTCGGATCGGCATCTGCCCGAACGCAACCAGCCCACTCTCCGTCCAATGTCTCCATCGAACCCAGCCGCCATTTTTCATACCGCATATCTCCTTCCGCTCAGGACATCGACCACCGTAGTTCCGGCGCCGAAAGCCGATCTCATTTCGTGCATCTCTTTGTCGCTGGGCTGCCGGCTGGCGTAGCCTTTCAAGGCTTCTCGCGCCTCTGCCGCGTAGGTGGCGCGAGTAGCGGACACGTTCACGCAGTCGGGAGCGACCAGCTCAACCTTTTCGAGCATATCGTCGGCCAGCGCACGGCCAATGCTGTTGCGGGCAACGCCGTCGGCGTCAATGGTAATCTTGCACGAGTCCAAGTCGGACTTCACGCGCTCAAGTTCCTTCTGGGCTTCGTTCTGCCAGAACTGGCCGAGCTTCCCGCTGAGTTCAATCTGAAATCTGGTCATCTCGCTCGCTCCTTTCAGTCTTTGAAGCTAAATCTGAATGCCGGAACACACTCCGGGGCCCAGTTGTTTCTTTCATGCGCCGGGTTCTTGATGCTCTCAATACCCCGAAGCTTCAGGCCGAACGAATCCATCGCCATCCAGTTATCCATCTGATTGCTCCAGCTGCTGCTCACATACAGCTCATTGATTCCAGCAAGCGAAAGCTGCTGTGCAAATCCTACCGCATCTGCGGTGGAGTCGAACTCAGGATCATGAACAAAAACCGTATTCTCGCCAACGAGATCTGCGCGGAGAAGCATCCACTTCGCACGACTGTCAAGCTTCTTTTCAGTTGCTTCCTTCTGAAGCTGTTCAATGTACGCAACGTTCATTTCGAAATCTCCTTGTGTTTATGTTTTGTTTGTGACTATACGTTAGCATGCCTACCTATCTAGTCAAGTGTTATTTCGGGGATTTTCGTTTTTTATTTATATAAATATCCGTTTTCGGATATCAGGATTTGTTGAAACGCTCAATCAGCTTCGGTCTGGCGAAAAGATAGATCTCCATCAGGTAGTCCACCGGGTCAGGATGCTCCTGCTCGAATTTCTCTGCCAGGCTCAAAACCGCATTGCAGAGATCCCGTGAATCTTCGACCTCAATTTTCTTTTCTGTGAGCAGTTCGGCTGCACACATGGAAACCTCAAACACGTTTTCGAGGATCTTCCGGTCAGGGCTGTTCATGCTTTTCTTTCTCCTTCCCGAACTGTCGTTCAATCAGTGCCATCAGCATACCGGATATGGCCCGGATATCCTCGCTCTTTGCAAGAATCGCCATTGAGTCCTTGAGCCATGCGTCAACAACATCCTGCCCAAGAAAATCTCCGAGTGCTCTGCAGGCCGCATTATCGCTGCCAAGCGAGACACCAACGCCTTCCGGGCGGAACTGGATTCCGCATATCAGCAAGGTCATCGCCTTATCCGCATTCGCTTTGACGACCGACGCATTCGGCGTGATCTTCTTGAGATATTCAGCAAAATCGCAGTAATCTTTGTAGTTCATAATGTTCCTCCTTGTGGCGCCCTCTGCGCCTTTTTACGCTTCTTTCTGCCTGTGTATATAATTTGGTTTTGAACGCATATTTCCCTGTGCCACAGCCGCATGACAGCTGATATGCCTCAAGTTGCTGCGTTCTCGAATCGATCGATGATTTTCTGAATAAGCTCTTCATCCTCGTCAAAGTATTTGTTGAACGCGCAATGAACTGCGAGGTTATCAACCGACTCCATTGCCTTGCATGCTTCAAGCATCTCTCGATATACGTTGTATGCAAGCCGCCTGTCGTCGTGTTCATTCTTATAGACCGCCATGATTTTCCCGAGTCGATTTCTCAGCAGATGCGCCTTGCGCTGGTACTGCTTCCTGGAGCTTGAATCCGTATCATCAACCTTCTCCGGCCATCCAAAATACAGCTTCGTGACAGCGTATCGGATCTGCTCAAGGCTCGCAAGGCATCCGGGGCAAGTCGCGTGAAGCTTGCAATACTTGTAGATTTCAAGCTTTCGTTCCTCGGGCAGTTTCTCAAATTCATCGCTGTAGATCCGGTGCGTTTTCAGCAGTTCCAGATCATTAAGGTCTGCCATTTCGATCATAGGAATCTTTTCATATCTGCTCATGCCTTCTCCATTCTCCCCGTGTGCCCGATAGGTCAGGCGGCATTTTACAGTTCGCAGAGCGTCTTGAACTCGTTTGCGATATTTTCAATGATTTGTGCGGTACTGTAATACTGGTTCGGGTTGTCCTGGTTAGCAGCGTCCATAAGCATTTCGAGGAATTCTTCTGCGTCCATGCGATCGATGATGATTTTGTCTTCCATGATGATTCCTTTCTCCCCGTATGCCCGGTAGGTCAGGCACTTCGTTAATCGACGATAATGATTGTGGCATCGCAAAACTCTTATTCCTCTCTCATTCCTCCTTTCAGCAAAGCCGATAGGTTAGCTTCGTAAGTCCTTCGGTCGATGTATGTCTTCAGCAGTCGTATCCGACTGAGTGATACGCCATCCAATGTCCGCGCCTGCGGAAGCATTTGAACCAGTTTGTGAACGGCCGGCCAGTGCAGTCATACGCGGAGCGGATCTCCGGATACGCACGGTGTTCCTCAAACCACTCATTGACATCGTCGATATCAGAGCCGTTCAGTTGATCCGGAAGTTTCTCAAGGGAAACATATCCGTCAATTCCGTCATCTCTGATGATGGTTCCGATGATGCCTTCCTGCTGTGCCTTGTTGTAGCGCCGGATTTCCTTCTTGATGTGGATCTCGTACTGGTCGAGATCCCGCCTTCCAGCCTGCTTGCGCTTCTCGATTTCTCTGAGCAGGCAGTACGCTTCTTCGAGCAGTGACTGCGTTTTAATCTTAAACATCTTAATCCTCCTCATATCAGATTTATTCGCCTATATCCAACGCGGCATTTATAATACATTTCGACTATGGTTACGCCAGAACGAATCAGCTCTTCGTAGAATCTCTTGGCTTCAGTCTCACTTTCGAAATACCGTGGCTCCTTCCAAATCGAAGTGCTGATTTTCCACTGAACCATGTACTTTTTCTGGTCGTTCATAATTTATCCTCCTCAGCAGGCAGCATAAAATGCTGCCATTATGTCGTGCGTGATAGTGTTTTCGGAAACCACAAATTTGTTTGCAATACGCGCTTTAAGCGCACAATACTGCTCATATGTTGCCTTCGAGTTTTCGAGGCAGAAATCGTAATTCTTCTTTGAAAACCCAACCCATGCCTTGCCGTTTTCAGGCTTCCAAATTTTCGCTTCTTCAACGTAATCTCTTGCTTGCATCATAAGGCAAGCCGCTTCCACAACCTCGGACCGATATTCAACTGGTTTTTCTTCCCCAATTGCCTTGTGTCTGGCTTGGGTGATGGCATTGAAACCTAAAAGCGCATTTCGAATGTCATTTCTGACTTTTGCTTTGCTTGGTTTCCAGTATCTCGCCATTCTCTTTTCCTCCTGTTGTGTTGCGTGGGATTGATTTATCGTATCTTTACGATAGCACAACCTAACCGTGTGTCAAGCTGTATTTTGGATATTTTTTAATTTTTGTCTCATTTTATTTCCGTTTTCTGTCGTTCTCATGTGAGGCTTTTGACGCCCTTATCTGCCTTGAATATGCTAGAGGTATGTGTATATGGAAAAGTCCTGAAAACCGTAATATGAAATGTTGCATAAAACTAGACTCCGAATTTGTCTAAAATATAAAAAGCGGGCGTCCTCTTGAATTTCGCTCAAGAGGACGCCCATTTTTCAGTAGTCAATTATTCGTATACGGATACAACATCCTTATTCAGATCAAAGTGGATTTGTTTCTCTCCGGTTAATGGATCGATCAAATATGAAACAATGCCGAAATATTTGCAGCGCTCACACTCGTCCATTTCTCCGGGTGTGAGATTCGGTTTATTCTTCAGAGGACAGATATCTGAAAGCTCGACATTTGTGATTCTGGAAGCAAAGCAAATATGTTCGTGGTTGAAATCATCGAACTCATCAATATCATAGAACGAATAAGGATACTTCTTGTAATGTCGCTTGATCTTACGGGCATTTCTTTTTATCCAAAAAATACGCTTTATACTATCAAGCATTACAACATCTCCTCGCAAGTTTTTCCCTTTCGATTATACCATGCAAATGCCAGGTATCGCAACGGGGAAAACCTTACATTTCTATTGATTTACTACATTATACTCCGGAATCAATGGCTTTATTTATTCTTCGTCGGTTGTCTTTGGTTCGCTCTTGCTGCAGAAGTCATCAGGCCCGGTATAAACAGTGCATACGTCGCTGGACCAATGCGAACAGGAGCAAACGAAGTTTCCATATTCTTTTCTACCAGCGTGATCCCACTCGTTCCACAGTTCGCAGTTCTTGCAGAAGGTAACATCCCGAACCGGCTCCGGTTCCGTAGAATCAAGCAGGATCTTTGCAAGCATGAAGTTCTCAACATTTTTCGGGATTCCGTTCAAACCCATATACGCCTGCCCATCGCATAATATGCTGCCTTCAGTGACGCTACACGCCTTTTTCAAAAGCTTGATAACGTCGTCATATTCATAATACTTCTTCACTTGGAAACTCCTTTCCTTTGTTCATATGTGCACCACACCGATGGCAGCGGAGCATATCGGGCCAGTATTCAATATGGTCAGCATTGCTGACTTCATACGGACAGGTTGCCCCACAATGCGAGCATACGCAAAAATCACGTTCATCCCGGATCCATTCTGCATCTATAATCGGTTCTGCTTTTTCTGCAGGAGATTGCTGTATCTTTTTGTACGCCTCTTCGATACGCATAGCTGCTGACAGGCTGGCGCCGCGTGCTGCTTGCCTTAGAACATTCAAAACATAGTCCTTCTCAACGTATTCCATCACTTGCACCCCTCTTTGCACGGAACGCAGTTGCTTGAATCGAGCCAATACCATCCATTGGTCTCTCCATATACCAGAAAGTAAGTGTCAACATACATTCGGTTTGGAGTAGTGCGTACATGATACACCGTGTATCTTCTTCCGTCCTTTGTAATGACGTCAAACATTACTGATCCTCCATATTGTGTTCTTCACTTTCGGCAGTGGTTCTTTTCTTCCGGCAGCGAGGGCAAAGCCATCCACGTTTTCCGATGCTCCATCCAGATTTCCTCGCAATTCTCACGGCGGTAGAATACGATACCGAATGGTCTTCCCATTGATACCAAGAGCCGCATACATCACAGGTGACGCATACGCTATACGCCATCCCCAATCGCCTCCATTGCATCTTTGAGATCTTCCTGTGTACAGAAAACTGTTTTCCCGACGTCGGCATCTTCAAAATCAATGGAATCCAACAGTTCGCCGTCGTGTGAGCAGTTTGCTTCGTAGGTAGTCTACTCTTTTGAAATATGTACTGCTTCAACAACATACGGGAGTTCCGTCCCGAAGTCAGAATTGTAATACCATGCTGTGTCGCCAATCTTAAACCGAAGCGTAACAACCCGTCCTTCTCCATCGGCGACAGCCAGATCGTGCATATGAGTGATTCTAGTCTGGTCTTCATCAAATGCCATTTCGATAGTTCCAACAGCCCAGGCGACTTTATCTGCTGGGTATTTCGAATCCTCGTATGCTGCGAGCCGTTCCCATGCAGCTTCTTCCCATTTGCAATTCATGGCACAGTTGCCGCCGACCTCGTAACATTCAGGACTTCCAAAATGAGTGCAACAGATGCCGTTTTCATGTGAGGTTTTCTTGCTGTATTTCGTCAGACGTTCCACGGCTTGTCCTCCTCGCTTTCGCAGTTTCTGAGACATTCACCGAGATCCACATTCATCCACTCCGCCGTCAGTTCGCAGTAAATAATTCGTTCGTTGATAGAGTTGAAGCCTACTTCAATTCCATGAACGCAGTTACAGCACTGGCGTTTCTCGTTGCAGTAGCCGCTCATTTCAGTTCCTCCACATAGCCCCAGCTTTGAGGAGGCCGTTCGACATTCAAGAGAGTCGACCACATGCCATCGTCGTGCCATTTCTTGAACCATCGGAGTTCTCGCGGAATGCTGTAAATGTGCAAATCAGAAATGCCCCACGCGAAGCCAAATCCGCGAAGATACTTGTCCATTTCCTCAAAGGTCAGGCAGGAAGCCTCAAGCAGTTCACTTTGCGTCATCCCCTGCTTCTGGATACCATTTTCGTATCTGGTTGTGCTATATGCTTCAGGATGTCCGCTTCCAGTGAATCCGATCCTAGATATCTTCTGAATCTCTTTGCACATAAACTCTCCGATGATGCAGCCATTGAGAGCATAGTCCGCTCCATCACTACCAGCGACGAAGAGTGTATTCTTCAGTCCCCTCTCGGCTGTGCAGTATATGTAGCAGCGGAACGGCGTATCGAGAACTGGTCTTGTTCTGCGGACCTCTATCGTCTTTTCCTTCAGCATGATTTTCTTGCACCATGAGGGTTTGATGCTGATCATCACAGATTTCATTTTTTATTCTTCCCTTTCGTGTCGACATTCTTCACTTGAATCTGATCCGGATAACGTCTTGCAAGTGTGATGCAACCATGAAGCAGCAGCAAAGCCATTCCTTCGCAGTTATGCTTTTCCGCCTCGTCCGACGGACTCCACGTCGCGCAGATCCCGCCGAAAATTTTATCTGTTTTCCAACTCGTTTTGAAGGCAGGATTCAATTCGTGCATGGTTTCTGTGGCACTTTGCGCTGCGGAAAATAAGATTGCAGACATATTCGAAGCCATAATGCCATCCAGGCTCAAGTCTGTTGCTCCGGTAGTCTTAAACCCGTTTTCATATATTTCAACGATAACCATTCAGTTTTTCACCTCCGGCGGGTATTTCATCATGGCATCCCGGATGAACGGCATGAGGAGGACGACGCTGCTGGTCACATGAAGGATGGTCGGCGCATTGCAAACGCGGTCAAGCATATAGGCGAACACCTCGCGGAAGGTCATTCCTTGGAGCGTCGTATCGCCATGATGGTGCTCTTTTCTAAACAGCTCGGTTGCCTCTGCATAATCTGCAATCTCGTTAATGATCTCTTTGCCGCGTTCAGTGACAGCCATATCTGGCTCACACTGGATTTCACCATCCAGCAATTCAGCCATAAGGTCTTTCAGTTCTGCTATTTCTTTCATGTTTCGTAATCTCCTTTTCAAATGATTCGATTGGGCATAACACAATCTGGCCCGTAGGCGTCTTGCGGAGCAATATACTTTGCCTCCGCAGTAAGCACGATTGCACCATCGCGTTCTTCTCTTTTGAATGTGATTGCGCCTTTTTCTGCTAAGTATCTTCCAATCTCACTCGGCGCACATATCTTGAAGCTTTCAACATAACATTTGAAATAGTCAGGTGACGTGTCTCGGAACTCGATCATCTTCGTGTATCTCGCCGTCTTTATCTGTATGTCCCGTCTGGTATAACGGTCATTCATTGCCATCTGCGCACTCTCAAGTTTCGTTATCCCTCCAAGGGCGTGGATCATGCCGGCTTTTACTTTCCAGATGAATGAACGCAGTTTCAATTTGAGGTTGAACATCATTCTTCTCATCGACTTTTCTCCCGTTCCTTTCTATGCCACCTGGCGGCATTCCCAAGTCTGCTGAGATTGCGTCTTCTCGCCTGTTCACTCAGCATTTCTTTTCTGCAGGCCATGCAGAAATGAGCATTAGGTCCAGCGTCGAACGTGTTTCCGCAGCGTTCGCAGATTTCTTTAACCATCATTTCTTATCTCCTGTAATCAACTCCGAATATGGAAGACTCTTGATCCACTCACAGAACACATGCCACTCGTCGAGCTCGTTGCTCCTGCAGGACTTATACATATCCGCCAGAGTTTCGTAACTCAGCATCACCGTCCGTTTCTGATTGAACGAGCTAGGGAGAAGCTGGACAATTTGCCACCAGTATTTCTTGTCTTCGGTTTGAAGATAAAGCCATAAGAACATATTGAGATTGGACACAGTTGCCTCCATCATTCCCTTGGCAGAATACACCCGCGTTGGAATTGGTTCGTTAGAGATCAAATGCTCACAGCTAAAATCCTCCAGAGCAAACACCTTTGCATAATTTTCGTTCATTGTGGGGCCGGAATCTTTCTCGACATCATGCTTCAAATATCTATCGTCGATGGAGTCTGGTTCATAGTCTCCGAACTCTCCACCTGTGCAATAAGCCTTAAATCCCTTCCACCAATACAGTGGAGCAGTAATGTCCAGATAAACGTTCAACATCCGCATGAACCTCCGACGATCAGAGCCGGCATTGCGAAGACGCGTCATGAGTTCAAGATCGTTGGGGCCAACCATAAAACCATTATGGGTTTCTATTTGCTTCTCAACCTCGCACTGTTCGCAGTCACCCCATTGCTCAAGCCGATACGACATACAGTTATCGCACCTTTTGCAGAGGATTGGTCGGTAATCGCTATCGCTCTGCTCCAAAGAGCTCGTCGAATTGTGCGCCCCTCTGATGGCCGCTTCCCAGCCAACAACTTCCGTTTTTTCGATTTTGAGCATTTCTATTCCTCATTTCTTACTGAACACGCAGCGTCATTGTTTCCATCCAGCACTCGGAAGCACCTACGCCTTCTTTCAGCCTTCATCTCCTCGTGCATTTGCCGCATCTGAATGTACTTTTTCGGATACTGATGCTTCTCGCATTCAAAATGCTTCTGTGATCGTTTATGAATATCTCCGTCGTACCAGCTGCACTCATCGCAACACCAGCAGATATCTTCGACGTTTTGAACCTCGCCGATCGTAACGTACTGAGCGTAAAGCTCGCAGCTATAAATGCACATATTGCACTTGCATCCGTAGCAGCTCATCGTTCCTTGAAATTCTGCTGGTAATGGGATTGGATTCTATCAAACACTTCTTTGGCGCTGAGGCACCCGCGCACAGAATCACATTTCTTTTCAGCCGGCGTAAGCAGCCCCATGATCTCGATCGAATCTGTGCTATGCCCGTAGCTTAAAAGGTGTTCAATAACGCTGCACTCCGTTTTCACGGAATCAGAATAAAGAATATGCCATCCATCAAAAAGGGGCTCAAATTCATACGGAATCCCCGCATTCTCAAGCATCTCTTGTAATTTCCAGATCTCCTGATACGGTTCGTCCGTCGTTCTGTGATATCCGTTCATTTCTTTCCCTCACCTTCCGGTTTTACAAATTCGATACTCCCGCTCCATTTGTCTTCTTTATTCGGAACGAGATACAGACTGGGTGCAGGAATGAGCCTTGCAAGTTTTCCTTCAATTTTGACAATGGCAGATACGACCTTGTTTTTTTCGGTATCACCTTTTGCATTGACAATCGCCCAATAGTTGAATGGTGCGCCAACGTAGACTGGCCTGCCGTTCATTTCATGCAGTTCCATTGCCGACAGCGGCATTTTCAGTCTTTCTTTCGAGTATTGCTTCTTTCTTTTCTGCACGATGCTGTAAGAATCAAAAGTTCTGTTCAACTCTCGTTCAACAGTTCCAAGGGCCCTGACAACAGCATTGTCTTCTAGCGTACCCATTCAGCCAACAACCTCCTTGCATTCATCAGCTCTAACGTTGATTCTTTTTCCGTTGATTGCAACAACATACCCAATGCAGCCATAATCGTCATAGCGTTCGGCATCGTAGACTCTTCCAACAGCTGGGCTCAATGCCTCAAATACGGGGATTTGCGTTGTTATTCTGACCTGCACTTTTTTATATAGGTTCTCCGGATTTTTTCGCACGCAGGATACTTCTCCGCATTTCACCGCTTTGTAGAAGCATGATCTGCAGCAGTATTTTTGCGGTATTTTGATGCGTTTGTACTGTTCAAATTCACTTCCACAGATTGGGCAGATTCTTTTGATGAATTGCTTTTTTCTTCTTGTTTTCATATTTAACAGTCGTCACAACAAATCATTTAATTCGCATGACGGAGATTCAGGTTGTTAGCTTCTGCTTCCTGAAGCAAGTAAACCACGGCATATACGCAATCTGAAAGTGTGTACTTTCCGTCCCCGTGACAATCACTGAGGCCAATGTCCGCAATGAAGTCCGGGTTATTATCCATAGCAGAACGAAGCGCGTTGCGAATTCCACGTTCCACAGCGCCCGGAGTAGTATTGTACTTTTGGGCAACATCCGCGTGAAGGCGTCGAAATGTCCCATTTTCTTTTTTTGTTTTTGCAGCAGAAAGGACCTCATCCGTAAGGTAGTCCAAACCAACGAGGCTTGGCCTTACACCAGCTTGGACAAGGTACTTTCTTACATCAAACATTTCCATTCTGTGCATTCCTTTCTGTGTGTTTTTCTAGTATGGACATCACTCAATAACATTGGGTGCTTTTGCAAGTCTTGAATCAAAGAATCCGCCACAGCTCCCTTCATGGATTATGCAGCTTTTCGAGTTTTCCTCTCCATCAAGTGCACAAAACTTGCAGATCTGATTTGCTCTTACAGCAGCGTCAAGGAACGACCTGAGTTTTCTGATTTCCTGCTCTTGCAATGCAGCGATATCTTCAAGCTGCTTTTTATCCATTGCCTCCTGGTTGAAAATTACAGACTCTGTCCCACACATATCCGCCCAGACATTCAGGCCATATAAGCCAGTGATAAAGTCAAACATTGCAGCACGATCTTCCGGGTGTTCCATTGCCTGATTCACCGCTTTCCGGACTACTTCTTTCACTTCGAGTCTTGTATCTTTCATTTTTCATTCACCTCCCTTACTCTTGTAGACAAGGCCAATTCCAGCATTCAGAATAAGCTTTCTACAGATCTCGCACGGTTCTGCATCAATGGACTTTCCATTCTCTTCGCCATACAGATAGAGGATAGCGCCGATCATATCCCGCCTGGCGGCGGAGATAATCGCATTTTCCTCAGCATGAACGGCAACACACTTTTCGTATTGCTGACCGTGCGGAATACCATTTGCCGCTCTCCAACACTCGCCGCTATCGCAGCAGTTGGTCGTCCCTCGCGGACTCCCGTTATAGCCTGTTGCGATGATTTCATCATCTTTGACGATGACGGCTCCATACTGTCTCCGCAGACAGGTTGACCTTGCAGAGACGGCTTTTGCGATGCCCAGATAGTAGTCCTTCTTGCTGCATCTTTCTTTTTTCATACTTCCATACCATCCTTTCCATTGTTTATTCTTATTGACAGTCCGCAGACATCTCTGTGGACGTTCCGCAGACTGTCCGCTGGACACATCTGCGGACTGTCCACGGACTGTCCACTGGACATTTGCATATCAGCATACTTCACAGAAAATTGGAATCATATCTAATTAAAGAGTCTTCAACCCTCTCGCATTTCTAATAAGCCATTTCTGATTGACCGTTCTGAAATTTCGCAGGATATGGGCTTGTCAGCCCTCTGGCGGCTGTGGCTCCGGTTTTCCGCGCTAGGTGGTGTAATTTGATGTCCGGAAATAAAAATGCTGTACCACCCATTGAGCGACTTTATGGCGGATGGGCCATTTTTTGCCCAAGGGGGCGCGATTTAATTTCGTTTCCATCTATACTAATCGTAGTGGTATCGCAGTCGAAAGTCAATAGTTTTCGGATATTTTTATTGCTATATATCTCTATATTTCCGTTATAGGATATTTTATTTGCTTGCGTGCTCATCTTTTTCTTTTTTTATTTTCTTTTTTCTATTTTACCTTTAAGTTTATGGTTACGTTTATGGTTATGATTACGTTTATGTTTACCAGTGGACTGTCCGCGGATTGTCCCAAGGACACGTCCAATGGGCTGTCCACGGACTGTCCCAAGGACAAACAAAAAAGCCCTCCCCCGGATTTCTCCGAGAGAGGGTCAGATTTCAGTATTGAATTACAACGAGTTCTTTGTCAATCCATCCTGTGATGTAGCCATGAATGCCGCATCTTGAATGTGTATCAGCGATTGGATACCGCCCGTTTTTCTGTTCATCTCCCCATAAATAATAAGATCCAGAGCAGAACTTCGATGGTTCCTTATCGCACGGATTTGCGTACATTGATGCGAGTCTGAGTTGCAGCATATCGCCGCGTTTTGGTTTCCTCCGCATCTTACTTCGTGTCGATAACTGCGATATTGCCTCTGTTGCTCACCTTCCATCCAGCAACCTTTGCGATATCGCGGATCTTAACAAATGGAGCACCGGCATTGCTGATCGTGTCGATTTCCTTGATGTCGAGACCAAGGATCTCAAACAGATCTGCTTCGCTGACATAGTTCGTGCCATTGCGAAGAATCAGGTTGATCGGACATTCCTTGCCGTTCACGACGATCTTGCCATTCTTCTGAGAAGAAGGAGCAGCCGAGCCATCGTATGTAACATACGGGAGCTTGCCATGCTTCGTCCAGCGGCGGGTGTTGTAGCCTGCCTTCGGCGCAATGTTGCCGACGGCGGTAATTTGTGTGCCGCCTTTGAACGCCGGCGTACACTCAACGCCGAGGCCGTCGCCGACATATACGCCAATGTGGCCGCTCATCCACAGCGCTTCGCCGACCTGAATGTTGGAGAAATCGGCGCTTTGCTGTGTGCACCTGGCGAACATGGTATCGGCATTGATATCGGGAACGCCGTTGGAGCAGTACGTTGCGCCGCCGTAATACTTGCTGGCGTCGCCCTTCCAGCCCCAGAGGATGGCCTTGAGCAGGTTGACGCAGTCAAACATCCATGCGTTCTTCCCGATGACCGCTCGCGCTCGCGCTTCATGGCCGCTTGTCCGGTTGGATGGATACTGCTTGACCTTGTCGCTGATCGTCTGCTCTGTGACCGGGGAGCCTACAGCGCCCCAGACATAGACGGTGAGGTAATTTTTCGCAATATCGAGAGCCTTTGCGGCAAGTTCACTTGCTTTCATCATTGCTGCTCACCTCCGTTTTCAGCCATGCCTTGCTCTTGTTCAGCTCGGCAACGATCGCGTCAATAGTATCCTCGACCCATTGTGTCAAATGAACGCCCATCGTGCGGAGCTGGGCGATAACGCGTTCCTTTTTGACTGCGCCCATGCCGGAGCCTTGAACAGCGTCTTCCATCTTCTGCACAAGCTCACTGATGAGTTGCCGGAGCTTCTGCTTGCTGTTGGACAGCAAAAAAGCTACAAGGGTAAATGCACAAACCGTGAGCAGCGTGAGCATGAGATCAACAAATTCGTTTTTCATAGTTATCCTCCTTTAATCTTTCAGAACTACTTCTGAGATGCGGATAGCCGCATCGACGCCATACTTGTTTGCGAACTTTCTGATGAATTTTTGGGCATACTTTGCCCTATTTTCGTTCTTCGATTTCCACAAATAGAAAGCCGAATACGCCGCGAGGAAACCAATCCATGCAACAGTTACGGTTACGAGATCCGTGCAGTATCCTCCGGAAGCCGCGATAATAACGACGGAAAGAATCAGGATGATCGCAACCAGAATAAACAGGTAGTACAGTTTTTTGCTTGTTTCCGCCCCAGACGGATCCCGATCAAACTCTTCAACATTCTCCATACCGCTCCTCCGCTCAAAGGAAGCTGTGTTCATCAACGCACTGCCGGTATGTATCACGGATTTTCGCCGTAGTCATAACGGTTTTGTCGTTTTTGAAGTCCTTGTGAGATTCGCAATACTGGCTGTATTCGTGGACGTCATCCAATATCTGATCAAAATGCTCTTTCGTGTGCCGCGCATCATGATACAGTTCGTCTCCGAAGTGAAGGATGCGTGCGCGGCATTCTTTTGCATTCCGCTCATCATTGACATCGCGGATCTCCTTCATGTGTTTCTTGAGCTCAGTTATTTCATCGAGGACTTCCTTGTTGATTCTCCGACCGATTGCAGAAAATAACGCCGACCAAGGATTTACCTTGATCGGCGCAATTTCAATTAAGGTGAGCAGCAGGACAAGACCAGCGCTGCTGCCACCTATGATCTGCGATAATGTCATTTCACATTCCTCATCATTCCTTAATTTGATACCGTTCCAAATGGCAAAAATTCTCCAGAGATATTGTCGTACAAACCAGCAATATTATCGTTGTTGCGGACTGCCGGTACATAGTCAAAATCCAAGTTATCAGCGGAGGGGCCATGTTTACATCCATACAGACGGAATTGTGCACCAAGTCCGCCAATTATGACGTTTGTGTCTGGGGTAAATGCTGAAACGCCGCTCATGTTCGTCTTTTGTGCACCGTTAAGGTATGTGATCTGGTTTGCAAAGGACATGTTGAGCCGCGTACCGACAGCAGCTGTTGCAGTATTCTGATTGTACCAGTCAACCTTCATTTGGATGTTTTTCCCGTCTATGTACACACGAAGAATTTTGCTTGTGCCAGCGTGAATAATTGCGCCATATGCTGTTGCAACCATTGGCTCAAAATCGACGAAATAGTAGTCTGTACTTTTACAGGCCATGCCTGTATCGAGTGTTGTGCGACTCGGCACAACTATGCTCTCGACGAACGTATAGTCGCCCCCCGGTTCACTCGGCTTCTCCCAGATTACTGTTCCGCTGGCATTTACGATTTTCCGGACTTCGCCTTCTGGGATTGTCAGACTTTTAACGTTTGTCCAATCCATGCACTTACCCCATACTATCTACGACTACGTTCTTTGTAACTGTACTTCCGTCGGACAATTCAAACGTCCATTGCTCCGTTGGAAGAGCAGCAGTAATGCTGACTTTGGTTAGGTATTTTCCGGAATCTCTGGATACTTCATATGACCCATTCTTTGTTATATTGATGGATTTCTCCTGCGTAATTATATCGGTGGAATCTGGCGGAGCTATGAGTTTGCCATCAACTGAAACGGGCTTTCCTCCGATTGCGAGAACTCTCATTCAACAGATGAAAAATACTGCCCCACCAATTCGTGGGGCAAATACTGCAATGTGATCTTGTCACCTGCAGTAGAGCCTGTACGCTCACAGAGATACAGCTTGGTATCCTCCGGGTCTGTGTAATACAGACCATAGGTGTATTCCATGCCGCGAGACGCCGGTATAGGGTCTTCTTTTGTGCCGGCGTTGGTTTCGTTGATAACTGTAAACAGCGCAGGGGTCTTATCTGGTTCCCAACCTTTCTGAGTGGTGTGACCTTTACCTTCGTTAACACGGAAAAGCTTGTCTACACCATCGACTGCATGTACAAGACGATCTCCCGGCTCGACCACCATTCCGGCGGCCCAGCGGGCATAAAGTTCCTTCGCCTGCAATGCATCAGCATCACTAAGGCTTGCAGCAGCCTTGATGATAAATGGACGAAGCGCTCGCGCTCTTTCTGTATATGTACCCATTTACTCCGCCTCCCCAAGAAGAATTTTCGCTGCTGTTTCAGCATCGTTCAGCCGCTCCTGCATCAGCTCAGCCTCGGTTTTTTTACCCATCTTGCAGGTGCAAGTGCCGTCGCGGTTGTCGGTGATGCTGCCCGCGACGCAGTAGTCGGAATAGTCCCATTCCTGCACAGATTCCTGTGTTTCACCCGTCGGCTGGCCGCTCTTGTCATATACCGCCACGGTGTCCCGCTGGACAACGCCCCATACAAGTCCGTTTACAAAAAGCTGTGCGGCTTCTGCGTAAGCCATAGTCAGCTTGATTGTGCACGTTTTCCGATCTTCCCAGTTGTAGTCCTTCTCCAAACTGGAGATTTCAGCAGGGTATTCATGGCTATTTGTCTTGAAGTAGATCATATATATGCCTCCTAAGATTCTACGATTTCTGCTGCAAACGCCTTTTTCTCGCCGCCAGCTCTTGCTACACAAATAAACTTTATTGTCGCATCTGAATTTGGTGTGTATTGGTATGTCAGACCTTTTGAAAACTTTCCACCTTGCGCGACAATCGTTCCGTTGAGTTTTACATACATTTTGTCTGACCAACCAGCCCCTGTTGTGTATGTTCCAACAACTACGTTTACGGGTTCGCCAGTATTCGCAACAATCGTTGCACCCGCGTAATTCACAGAGCCATCTTCGCGTTCTACAAAGGCGAGGCCTATTGGAATATCTGTTTCTGATGATATAATTTCCAGAACATATGCAAGCGTGATTTTACGAACCACTCCTTCAACAAGCGCTTTCCCGCATTTTATTTTCTTGCTTACGCCGTCCACAAGGACATTTCCGCCCTTGATTCTTTTGTAAACGCCGTCTATCAATGTTCTCCCTGCCATATTTCACCTCTCACGCATACTGCCACGCGATTGCACCGTTCACACTGGGCGTTGTTGCTGTCGCGTGCAGGCTTTCACCCCGAGCCATCGGTGTCGTGTAATCTGTATCTGCTTCATTTACCGCAGTCGTGCGATTAAACATCTTGTAAACCGAATTGACAGCCTTTGCTGTTGCGGCTTTATCGGTATCCGTCTGATTTACTGCATCCACTAAATAAGTAACGCCCTTCGAGCCGGTGCTGGCATTTGGAAGGTCTGCCCATGTACCATCACCTTTCAGGTATTTCCCCTGCTGTCCAGCAGTCGGAGCAGGGACTAAGCCCGTCTTGCCGGCGGCAGAGGTGGAAGCACCAGAGAAAGCCTGCAATATATCGTCCAGCGTATACCGTATGCCCCAGTACCCTTCTGCGCCGCCGTCCGAGTCAATATGGACGTAATAAATCATCAGTTCTTCCGACGTATCGCCCTGCGTCATCTTTGTCAATGCAAAATTGACATACCCAAACGCTTCATCCACTTCCGCAAGCGGAAGAAGCAGGAGGTTCGTATTGTATTCCCCAAAGAGTTTCACTCTTGCATAACACGCTTTCCCAGCCTTATAAGCTGCAAGGATTTCGTCATATGTCTTGGTGTGCGTGACACTTTGATCATAAGTATCCTCGGCATGAATACCGCAGCCGACATAGAACAACTCCGAACCTGGTCCCGCTTCCCCTGCAGGCCCCTTGATATTCACACTGGCCGGATTTTCCTTCCCGCCGTCATTCGTCCAGCTGAGAATGCCGTCTGCGGATACGGAGGGTGTAAAGGTCGTGCCAACTTGCCCCGGTGTACCCTCTTTCCCGTCTTCGACGTTTGCAGACGTAGTTCCGTTTTTGTCTGTAATAACAATCGTGGTAGTTGTTCCGCTCTTGGAAACAGAAGCAGACGGACTATACCCATCTTGTCCACGCTCAATATCAACAACAGTGGCCTTAACCGTCTCAGCTGCGGAAATGTCGCCGTTTCCGTCTCCTTCAAGAATTCCAGATACAGAGATTTTTCTTTGGAATACTTGGGTTATTTTTTCCCACAAGCGAGTTAGTCCGCCGTAATCGAGAAACTTAGCCATTGCTATACTCCTACATTAAGTTGCTGCCACTTCATCAATTTCTTCATTTGTAATGATGGATATATCGACAGGGTTCGTTTGGACGTATGTGTTGCCGGACCAGCGGTATGTTTTGTTGAGGTAATCTCCTTCTGACAAAATTACATAGATTTTCCCCGTTTCGGGTGTCAGGGCTGCACCTCCGGACGCCAAGGACAGCCAACCGGGGCTAAGCGGTGTGGCTCCTGAAATCGTATATGCCTCAATGACATCATCAACATATGAAGGAAGATATTGATTTGGTACGAGGCTGTCTTTGTCAAGCGGACACACTCCGTTTGCAGCCCCTTTACTTGTGGCCGGGATTGCCCCAACGTCAGATGCAGAAGGCGTCCACGAACTCGGCCTCGCTCCGACTTCGGTAGCAGATGGCATCCATGTATTAGGGCGTGCTCCGACATCCTCCGCATTCGGAGTCCAGCTTGACGGCCGCGCACCAACCTCGGATGCAGTAGGCATCCACGAATCAGATCTTGCACCAACATCCGATGCACTGAGGTTGATATCCTCAGAAAGTGCTTTCCCGTTGACCTTCCGTGTCGTTGGGACGCGACTGGTATCACTTGGATGTCTATGATCGCCCCGTGCAAATGCTTTCTCTGTGCCAATCGATACTTCGCCGTCCATTTTTGGGGGCGTTGTACTGGCAGCCGCTCCTTCAGGGATGTCAGACGTTGTGATGAATCCAGAATCGTTTTCCAACTGCGACATTTTGTTTGGAATAAGACCCTTGATTTTCCCCCAGAGGTAGAGCAGCCCATTGCTGTCAAGAAATTTAGCCAGAGTTCCTCCTATACATATTTTTTGAGTATATTTTCGATTTCAATATTTGACAGGATCTCAGCTTTTTCTCCTTCGCCAAGATATTGGAGCGTGTCTCTGTCAACGTCAGTAAAATCATTGCTTGAAAGCCCCATGCCATCTCTCTTTTGAACACGATTATCAAGTTCATTAGACAAGCCAGTAATTGCATTGATAGGGTGCTGGTCTGGAACGTCCCTGTCGGTAAGATCCTTATGAGATTTCGTACCGCCACGATAGATTTCCCGCGCTTCTTCTACCTCCATCTCATATGAACGCTCGGTTTGTTCAACCTCCATTTCATAACATGGAGTAACGTCTTCTACTTCGAGTTCAAACTGCGGAGTAATTTCGGTGTAAGAAGCACTCATTTATATCCATCCTTTTTCAAAAGTTCCTCGACAGGAACCAAGATGACTTTCGTTTTGCACTTGTTCCCGTCTTTATCAGTCCAAGCGCACTGCAATTTGCATGGAATTCCAGCATGCAGTTGCATCGCATCCTCATACGGGATCTCGATATAGACAATGTTGGGCTGGATTATTTCCGGAACATACTGAAAAAAATGGTTAGCCTGCTTAACATAGAACTCAAATCCGCTTGCACCAGAGAGGTCAACATTCTTGATCGTGGCACAAAATTTCCCTTCAATTCTGTTCGTCATAGGCGCACCTCACTTGTACTGCCATGCGATCGTTCCGTTTACAGTCGGAGTGGTTTCCTGCGCATTCAGGCTCTGACCTCTCGACATGTAGCCGGTATAATTCGTATCTTCCTCATTTACCGCACCGGTCCGATTGAGTTTTTCCGCAATAGCAGCAGGTACATATTCATCGAGTTTTTTTGTAATGAGTCCCTGAATTTCGGAATCTGTATATTCGTGAGGTTTGTTTTTTATGTATGCAGCACTACTCCCGTCCTTCTCATTGAAATCAGCTTGCACACCGACTTGGCTAATGTTCTTTCCGCTGTCGGCAATATTACCTTTTTCATCGAGTGACGCGATATTTCCAACATTCGCCGGCACTTTTTTATCTGCTTTATTTTCTGCGGAAGCAAGTATTTTGTCAAAATCAGCCGATGATCCAGTATATCCGCCGCGTACAGCAGCTTCGTATGGGGTTTCACCCTTGATGTTGAAGGTGTCTGTAATCGGTGGAAGTTCGGTTCTGTTCGGAGTAAAGGTCAAGTTCCCGTTCGCATCAACATGTGGAGTATAGTAAAATGCGAATACCTCAACATTTTCGAGGACAAAGTTGTCGATCTTTGCACATCCGAGTTTCTTTTTTCCAGATTCGTCAAACGCAATCGTAACAACGTCCCCATCCTCTGCATCTTCCGGAAGATCAACCGATGCACTAGCAAGAGCGGTAACAACTTCTTGTGAACTTGCAATCTTAGTGAAATCGACCTGCTGAATTGCGTCTTTAGCAGCACGCCGGATGTAGAGGTTTCCGTCAACACCACTGACAGCAAACTGTGTTACCACATCGTCATCATCGGTCTGCACAGCCAGTCGCGTCTTCTTCCCATTAAGATCAACAACATAATAGTTTCCGTCGTTTAATGCAGTGTTGGCATAAGCCTGCCATGTAAGAGTATCGCTCGATACATTTACAGGAAGCGAATTTCTACAGGTACGGTCAAAAACATCATAGACAGTATTGTCTATCATGACTTGTTTTACAAAAAGCATCTATACACCTCCCTACCCTCTGAAAGCCACGTCAAGCGTTTGTGGAATCCACGGTGTTATATGCCCTTTCACCTTCTCAATTTCAGTTGAAATTTTGGATACAGTGTCAGCCATTGAATCAATAAGTCCAAATCTGATAATCTGATTCAGGACAAGCAATTTAAGCCCATACCAAATTTCGACGTATTGGCAGTTGTCTGCAGTATCGTTGACATTGCGAAGAATCCAGATTTTTCTCGTTATTGGCTCTTTTGAGATACTGCTTCCGGCTTGGAACAGCGCAAAAATGCGTTTTGCAGTTTCCACGTCGCACAGTCTTTCATCGATGCAAAGTACACCGTATTCCTGCGCAAATCCGTTGACATCGTTTCTCTTGCAGAAAAACGCCAGAACTATATCAAAGAATGCCTTTGCAGCATATTCGGATGATCTACACGCATTCCTTGCAATAGTTCTGACCTGTGGTGTCATCCCGTTCTTGTACAATGCTACTGCATACTGACAAGCCACGAGTTCGTAATCTTTCACAATTTCCATGTTTTAAATCTCTCGCACAAAGCAATCAGGGATAACCGCATTCGCCTTTTCCTGCTCATTGAGCCCAGACACCGCTTGTGAAATACGCTTCATGAGATCAATATCCTTCGTCATGAGGCCAAATCTCGTCATAATTCTCAGGCAGTACAAAATCATCCCTGCCCTGATATAGATGTCAGGGCAAGCAGTTCCCGTTTGGAATACGTTGTTCACAGTTTTGAGTTTGTCAGACTCCGTTAATGTCTTGAATTTCTTGACCCCGATCACGACATGAGCGACTTCATCGTAGAAATCCCATGAACAAAAATGGTCATCGAAGTGGAGCGCTTCAAACTCCTTTTTGCACATTGAAATAGCGTCCTCAATAGAGAATGCTTCACCGCACTTTTGCTGTGCTGCGCAAATAATTGCATTCACAGTTTGAATAAAAGAGTAGTGGTCGTTTCCAACGGCAAGTTCGACATTCGTGCGAACTGCCTTTGTCCGCCTTTCACCATAGAGTTCAACGATATATTGGCTCATTGCAACATCAAAATCCGTGCAGATATCCATGTTTTCCTCCTCTAATCAGCGTAATTGACTTTTGTGCAGGTTCCGTGACAGCTGCCGCACTCAGCCCCGCAGCCTGTAGTGCAGCCGGAACTGCAGGCTGTGACACAATTTCCAACACACCCGTCTCCACCACAACTCGTAGTGCAACCGTTACAACCTCTGCATGTGTCTGTACAGCCGGAGCCGCAGGTATCGCGGCACCCAGAGCAACCAGTACAATTTGCACACTCGACACCGCAAGAGGCACCGCAGCCTGAGCAGCCATCGCACTCAGTGTCGCACCCACGACATGTGTTTCTGCATGTACTCATACAGCCATCTCTACATGTAGTCTTACAGTCTCCTGTGCATCCGTCGCATGAAGTGCATCCACTGACGCAGCCGCTTGTACATCCGAAACATAAACCTGTGCAATTTCCATTGCAGTCTGTCCCATGTTCATCAGTAACTGCACGAGCCTCTGCGATTGTCAAAAATGCTTCTTCTTTCGTGAGTTCAGAGTTACTAATAATCCTGTCTCCACGAATAGACGGAAACTTCGCATCATTGATGGCATTCAAAGGCCGTAAAACCTTTTCCGCATGCTCCTCAAACGCAACGTTTCTACTGGTTGGAACTTGAGAAAAATCGAACTGGGAACCACCGTACTCTTCTACGCTATCGACATGGCAGCGACGGAGACATTCGGCCTTGACCCTTGCCTTCAATTCAGCAATTCGTTCTGCGCTGATATTAGACATCTACGATCTCCTTTCTCCATTCTTCTGGCATATCAACCTCGTAGTCATCCCCAACGAGATTCCAATAATATTCATTCGCCAAAACCCTTGCTTTGTGCATGGGGCAAATGAATGTGGCACGCTTATTCGGCGTCCCGAAAATCTGATAATTATAAGCAGTGCACCACGAACACCCGGACGCAATCGGGCAATGGATACATTCGTCAGACGATTGACTGCAGCGTGTCACACAGGAAAGGCAATGCAGTCGTTCCTTATTGCAGACCCCGTGTTCAATATCACCGATTGTAAACGGCTCAACGTCAGGCCCAACGCTGGACGGCATATAACGGAGGCACGGATACAGATCTCCATGATAGTCAACAGCAAGCATGAGTCCGTTGCCTCCGCACCAGTTCTGGTTCTCGCTCTCTGGAAGCGGGTGCCCACACTTCTTATCAAAGATACTGAGCGTCGGCCTATTATCGAGCGTAACCAGATAATCGGCAAGCTGACATAGCTGCTTATACAAAGTTCGTGCATGCTCAACGGTCCATCCTTCCTCATACACACAGTTCAGAAAGATGTGCTTATATCCGTAGTCAATCATGTTTTTCGCAGCTTCGTAGACATATCCAACATTTGCAGGGGCGATAGTCATTTTGCTCCCCATGTTGCCGTGTCGAACATTCACAAAATGATCAACCGCGGCTATTGCCCGGTCATATGTCCCGTAACCGCCTTTATCGAGTCTGCAGGTGTCATGGAGTTGCTTATTTCCGTCGATTGTGATGGAGAACGAAGTGTGAATCTGGTATTCATCAAAAAACTCCTGTACTTCTGGCTCGAAATACAGGAGACCATTTGATGTAATGCTGAACATGAATCGCGTGGCAAACCGGTGATGGAGTTCAAATGCTCTGGTTACAAAATACTCGGCCGTCTTTCGGATAAGCCCGATTTTCAAAAACGGCTCTCCTCCAATAAAATCAAGTATAATGCCATCTGAATTGTCGGCATTGATGTACGGATCTTTACCCTCAAGAAGCCAGTCGATGAATTTCTTTGCTGTGTCAAAATCCATGGAATTACACGTTTTATGCCCTTGATAGCAGTATGTACAGGCCATATTGCACTCCTCAGTGACCTGGATCGTCACATCTTTACAGTGTGCACCACCGATGTGCATAGGGTCTCTCGATTTATTGGGGAACAAACGAATCAGCTGATTGGCAAATGTCTCAACGTCCTCTTTTTCTGGTGTTCTCCATCCATCTGGGTACAACTCATTGAGCGTGTTTCTTGCACACTCAAATTGAACGCAAGCTTCTTGACATTCTTCTAACCATTGCTGATAAACGGGGCTCTTCGTTAGATTGTGGTTATTTGCGAATCCAATAAGGAATTTGTGTGCTCTATACTCATATTCCTTTGCCTGCAAATAGTCTGTCATCTCTTGGTTAAGAACTGTAATCATACTTTTCTCCTTATTCAGCAAAAACGCAGCAGTTTATGTTGCATAAGCAACCGGAACATGTACCCAGCTACTGCCATTGTGGTATTTGAGGCCACCTGTGACATTTGTGGTATCAATCCAAAGCAAATTTCTGTTTGTGGGAGGTGTCGTGCCAACATGAAAGATCTTTTTATCGGCCAGCGCCGTATAAATTCCATCACTTGTAACAGCATTCTGGCTGCCTTTCGTTGGCGCGTTGTCAAATGCAACTTTTGTGTACAGTTGGTCAAAATACTGTTTGAGCGAATTTTTCAGTGAACTGAACGTAACGCGTCGATCTCCTGTAACGCTCTCATCATAGATCGGGATTGAGTCTGCATCTTCGACTGTAGACGCATCCAGTTTCCTTGTAGCAGGTTGGTAGTCAATTCCTGACATTGCCGTTTTTATGTCTTGTCCTTCTTTTTTCAGAAGGCCAGAGCCATCAGGAAAAGCGCTCTTCTTGATTTTGCTGATTAGTGCATACAATGTTGTGTTCTTATGATTCTTCTCGGAGGTATCGTAATATGGAATGGTATCTGTATCATCAAGAGAACTTCCAGCAACAAGCTTGTTTGTAGGCAGCTGATAGTCCTCGCCTCCCAGAGCCTTGGAGATTGTTCCGTTTTTGTTCGCCTTAATGATTCCGTCAATTCCAGCAAACAGCACATTCCTGACTGCAGTAAAGAACTTTGCGAATCCGATCTTGTAATGTGTATTATCGCTTGGGTGGTAAATCGGAATATAATCGGTCGTTTCAATTACTGTCGCTTCCTGAAGCAGATTTGTCTTTGTCTGAAATCTTGCTAACAAATCTTTATGCGCATCAGGATCGGTAAGGTGAGCCTGGAACTCATCCTCTGTGACATAAATGAATTTCGAGTCAAGTACGGCTCTGACATCAGTTGCAAGCCCGACATACATATAGATCAGGAATTGCCGTCTGGCAGGAGCAGCATCATACGGTGGAAGCTTCCCACCATCACCGTCGCTGATTTTTATATACGCGTACAGATAGTCTGGCTTTTGAGAAATAGTTGCCTCTGTGTCTCCTGCTGTGATTTCAGCAGGGTCTTTCGCAAAGATACCTATCTCAGTGATATAAAAGCCGGTTGATACATTTTCGTTTGTAAGTACAACCGCAATCTTTGCCTGAGTGTTTTCACGCTCCTTGCTTGCAATGTGACCGACAGCCTTTGCTTCCTTAATATCCTCAAGAGTAGGTATTTCTCCTACTTCCGCTGATCCGGAGCCGAAATTTACTTTGCTGAATATCAGCGGCTTTCCAGTAAATGCAGATGCAAGCATCTGTTTTCCTTTTGTCGTGAGCGTTGTAACGAATGCCATCGTTAGCCTCCTTCTGTAACTTCCGGATCAGAAATGGTTAAAACCTCGCCGCTAATTGAATCAGCTTCTATTGTATGTAAAATCTCATTTTCAACATAATAACCATCTTCGCTGCTCAGAATGAGTACGCCGTCAGAGATCTTCCCATTTCCGGTCGTGTTGTAGTAGATCGTGAGTTCTTGGTTATCAAAGTAGCCAAAGAACATTTTGTGCCCGATTTCATTCTCGCTGTCGAAAACGATAATTCTATATCCAACGCCAGCGGCTTTGATGATCGGCGTTTCTGTGAGAACGGACCCGACCTCGCTTGGAACCTTGAATACGATTGTTGCCGGCCACTCCGGGTCTTCCATGTAATAGATGTTGTAGTCAACGAAAAAGTAGTTCAGGCCCTTTATGAGTTCGTCATATGTGCAGTAGCTGGTGTTGAGCAGAATCTTATACTTCAGAAATTTTCTGTACGTTTTATCATCAAGGACATTCACCGGAATCGGGTCTCCGGTATAGAGTCCAGCCTGTGCTCTTGTCAGGCAGACAATATCTCCGATCCTGTCAAGCTGCTCTCCCTCCGCTGTTTCTATCCTTCGGTTGATATCAAGAGAAAGCAAAAACGCCTTTGTTTCCTGCAACTGCCGTGCAAAAGCATCGTGTAGAATCTTGATTTTCTTTTTATCCTTGAACTGCATCGGAATGTCTTCAAACCAATGCGAAAGGACATCTTCAACTTCTGGCATTATGCTTCCTCCAGACTAATTGCGATTCTTCCTGCGTCCGTAACTGCTTTTTCGCGTGGCGAAATAGTTACAAGCCGCTTCGTGTATTCAGATGTTTGCGGGGTAGAATCGCTTTCCGTCTCTGTTGCGATTTTGATGTCAATGTACGCAATGCCGGTGCAGGCAGCATATATCTTACTCATCCACTTCTGCGGAGTAACATCGCTTCCGGCTGATGTACTTTCAATTTGTTCGATAATGCAGTTTTCAATCAGATCTGCATAGTTAGGCGGAAGCGCCTCGTCATTGCTTTGCGTAATGGACACGCTAAACCAGCAATAAACAGGAGTCGGCCGGTTGAAGTGAACAGGAATCGTGCTATCGTAAGCGTCTGGGACATTTACAGTCACAGAGCCATGTGTTTGAATACCCGCCGCCTTTGTTTTCAAAATTTCCCGTGCAATCTCTGCATCGCCGCCGCCTTCAACAACGGCTTCAACACTATGCGGCGGTCTTCCCCACGAGTCAGTAACATTGGTGTCATTTTCGTACACAGCAACCGTTTTGACACCGCTTACATTTTGCAGAAGTGAACTTGCAATACTGTCGCACATCCTTGACGACAAATTGAACACTCGCTTCAGATATGCTGCACGAAGTTCCGAATCCGTCTCCCGCAGCCGGCCTGGCGTTCGCTTGCTGATATTAGTAACGCTTTCAAGTCCGGTAACAGCAGTAACGATGTTCGTAATCGTGTTGTCCTGCATCACGATATCGCCAACCTCTTCGGATACAAAGGTGATAATTGACACCACCCATCCGGTCGTGAGATTGTCGGACAACACCATCGTGTTATTGGCTTCTTTGTTCACGCATTCGATGACCAGCTGTTCATTTTCAGAATCAACAGTGGCTGTATAATTTACATCTGTGACAGCAGCCTTCAACCCGTTCAGGATATCTGTTTTACTGGTTGCACTTTCTGCATGATACAAAAAAACGCTATTGTTAATGCCGATCGTATAATCACCATCGGCATAAGAAAGCGCTTTGATTGCTGCTTTGTTGAATTGCGTTCTCGAAATCGTATTCGCTTCATTGAGGTAGAAGCGCTTAACGGGATTTGTCACGCTTGCAATCATAGTGCCAGTGGCAAGTTCAGTTCCATCAATTCCCTTGCAGTGGATCGGGTAATAACTCCTTGCCGCAAGCTTTCTTACAACGCCGGAATACTGCATACAGTTATCGAGATTGATTCCTTCTGCAGAGGACGGGTAGCTTGCATGATAAATGCTGGCTCCAAATTCCCACAATTCTGCAATTTTATCCGCAAAGCAGGTAACAAGAACATTTAAATATGATTCCGGATTAAGCTTCGTATTCACGCCAAACCCATCTGTGAGATCCTTATGAATTTCATCCATGATCGTATCCAGCCGTTTGATGTGCATTCCGGTCTTCGTAATACCGTAGTCAGGCACTGATTGTTACCTCCTCGTCGTAGTATTCTTCTCCGCATATCAGCGTAAAAGTGATGTGTGCATCGCGCGTTCGAGGGTCTACCGAAATTTCGAGGTTCGTAACATCCGTAACCTCATTTATAGCCATCAGTTCATCGCTGATTATTCTCTTCAATTTAGGAATGTTCGGATTCTTGACTAAAAATTCGTCATAGTATGGCATTCCGAACCGAGGCCCAAGGCCCCATTCATTTTTAAACCATCTCAGCCGGATCTTCGCAGCTTGGCTGACCCGATCCGTAAGACGTATATCTCCTGTATCCGTAACATACAGGTCATCATCCACGAGTAAAATGTCTTTCATAAGCACCTCCTGTGGCGCTCGTAGCGCCTTTGTGGGCGCTTTTTTCATTGATATAATTGGGTGTTGAAAATTGGTTGTTCCTCGGAGCCATCGCATCTGGTGAGGTGTTGCGCAGTGTATCAAATGTTTGAGCCGTGTACTGCACCGGAAGCGGTAATTGCACCAGCAACTGTTAAATTGCCTTGCACTTGAACTCCGCCTCCGCCAACGTCAACTTTTGCGCCTCCAGCCTTCAACGTTGCCCTCCCTTTACCGAACTCACCTCTTGCGCCGTCGCAGTCAACAATTACCTTTCCGGTTGAGCAGGCTTCCTGCTGAACGGCACATCCCTTCGCAAACATACCGGGAACGCACATTGCATTTGTGATATCGTGGTTCAGGTCAGTATCGGTTTCTTGCCCATAGAGCCATTTGTCGATTGCCTTTTCAGATACGACGACCATACATCCGTCGCCTGCCTTGATAGGCAATGCAACGACGGCGTTCTGACCGCTTGCTTGTACACAGCATACCGGGACTCCGCTGATTTTTGGGTAATCCATCTTTGTCCCATCTGGCTTTTTCAGTTGAATGCCGGGAAGCACCTCTGCCATATTTGTTGCAGGATCATATGAGACGATAGTGCCTGGGAACGCAGTATGCACTTCCCCGATGCGTTTGTCCGTGTCATCTCTGATTTTCTGTATGAACTCGTTTGTCATTTCACTCAATCTCCAACAGTCTTGCGCTGCATTGCCATGTTTCCGAGAAATTGTCACCTTCGATTTTAATTTGACTGACCCTGAAATATCCCTTGACGAGTTTGCTTTCAAGGTATACATAGTCATCAATATCGATTGCCGCGTTCATGAGATATACCACATCCCATCCGTTTTCTGTTTTCTTCCCCTCTTCCTCCTTGGAGACGTTGATTTTCTTAGGAATACCTAGCAGTCCGGTGTCAGGAGATAACACATAAACCTCTCGAAGCATAACATCATTCGGTTTTTTTATTTGAAGAACGCCATTCTGGACGGACCAAACGAGGTTGCTTGTGTCACACATTTTTGTAAGGACATTTTTCGCCTGTCCGACATAGCTGTACCCATTCGGGAGTTCGGAAAATTCTGCATTATAGCTGAACGAAGGAGTAACACCCATTTGTCCGGCAACATCTGTGATGATATTCTTTGTGTTGACTTTTCCGGCATAAGACAGCGAGACATAAGTATCTCGAAGTTCAACACGGGTATCTGTCACCTCAATATCTGTAACAGTATCCGCGCCATCAAGTTCAGTGGAGCCGAATGTTACGACACCGGTAAAAATCAACGGCATACTGTCCTGATACCCAGCTTTCAGGACCGCGACGCAGTCATCCTCTTTCAGCGCGTCAATGTGCTCATCATTCAAGTTCCAAATGCTTACTTTGCCGGTATTTGATGCTTCTTTTTCGCTTCGTTCAATGGAGAATGAGATATGCAGCGGCATCCCATTGCTTCCCTTTTCTCCGCCTATTTCAAATCCAGAACCTCCAGATTGTCCGGCAGAAAACCGGTAACTCCGGTTGAAATTCATGTGTACATTCCTCCAAAAAGTCCTGCGGCGTTTACTGCCGCAGGACTTTACACTTGATAGAAAACAAACGTTGCTTTCCCGTCCAGGAAATCATTTCGTCCTATTTCCTCAAGTTCTGTTTCGACATAGAAAGAGCGTTCCGAAAACTCATCGAGTCCACAGAACAGGTTGAGAAGATAACGTGGGACGATCTTAATGCACGTCAGGATTGGAACCTTGAGGTTGTCGTAAATGCCGAGCATCCACCGCTGTTCGTAGTCATTCCATGTGAACCGCAGGTAGTAGACCTTTCCGTTCAGAGTCACTTTTTCAAAACTGTCATTTAAATTCGGGACAGAGATTGTAGTTCTCTTCATTACGATCCTCCTGAAATAGCGCCGAACAGACCTGAACCGCTTTTTGCAGAACTTACAATTCCGTGCAGAATACTTTCTCCATCCCCGTTTCCACTTCCAGAGCCAGATCCGGAACCTCCGCCTGCCGTTCCGGAACTCCCATCAGATGTTGTCGTACTGGCGCTGCCAGCTGATGCGCCTGTTGTTCCGCTTTTTCCATAAGAATCAGGGATAGTCGTAGTTGCAGTGGAGGTAACAATGACCTCCTTCATCTCAACATCGATCTGTAGTGCAAATCCAATGTCTGTTGCCTTATGAAAACTGATGGAGGTAAACGCCATGTTTTCATATGTGTTGTCCGATGTGTTTACGGTGATCGGATTTCCATCAGCATATAATTGCAGCAGTTGCTTTTTTACACTTGCAATGCGCGAGCTGCCCCCACCGAGGCGTCCTCGCCATGTAACAGGCATTCCAGAAACGAACAGCGACATTGCCAGCAGCTTTGATTTACGAATGATTGTATCAGATACTGTATATCCTGTTTCGATTGGGTATTCAGGGACATCTGCCTCAGCTGTCTCATCCAATGTGATAAGCGCATCAAACTCAGTGCCTGCAATATTGACTGGCGTTAATGCCTGCGGCATTCCATCCCCTCCTTATGCGTATGTAAGCGCTCTTGCAAGTTCCGCTGTAGCGTCTGCAGCGCCTCGTTTCATTGTGCTTGCAGTGTTCAGCTGTGCGGCCTTATCTCCATAGAATTGGCTATTGAACTCGACTTTCTGATTGATTACCTTCCGGTTGTTTGTGGTATTCCCTGCTGTGTTCGGCGTAGCATTGAATGCGCCGTGCTTTACAAAACTGCTGACATTCGCAGTAACATCACCAAGCGACATATCGCCAGTGAGTCCCTTGACCGCACCAATAACTTTCGATTTGGCCTTATTGATGCCGTCAGCCAAGCCGCTCATAAAGTCTGGCATCCACTGCTCATAATCGTGCAGTGGTCCTTTATCCGGTCTGGAAAAATGCAGGAACTCACCGATCTTCGTTGCGACATTCTTAACCGTACTAACGACAGTATCGATCATGCTTGTAATACCGTCGATGATTCCCTGGATCATATCGACGCCCCACTGGTAGGCTTGGGCAGGAAGCGATTTGATCCAGTTGATAGCTGCGTTGAAGCCGTTGACGATGGTATTCTTGAGCTGGCCGAGTTTCCCGCCGGTGAGCTGATTCACCGTATCCCAAAGCGTCTGGAACGAATTCTTGATGATATTCCACGCCTCGGAAAGAATGTTCTTGATAGACTCCCACAAGCCGTCCCAATCACCGGTGAGTAACGATGCAAATGCCTCAAATACGGACACGATGATATTGAGAACGCTGCTGATATTCGTGAGCGCTCCCTGGAAATGCCGGGCTGCGGCGGACTTGATGTTCTCGCCCCATTTATCCCAGAAGTTCTTTATTGCATCGAGGATTGGACTCATCACAGCCTTGATGTCCTGCAGCCTCTGGACAACGGTGTTCTTTATGACATTCCAGACCGTGACGACGATGGTTTTGATCGCATTCCACACGCGCTGGAGTTTGTTCTTGATGTCATCCCCGTTTTCTTTGAAGAAATTCGAGATCGGCTCCCAGATGCTCTTCGCGGTAGACTTGATATTTTCCCACGTCGTTTTCAGGAAATCCTTGATCTTCCCGAACGTTGTTTTGACGGATTCCCAGATCTTCTTGATCTTGGCACGAACCTCTTCAGGATCGATTCCGTTCGCACTCAGAAGATCTCCGAGGACGGATTCCTTGCCCTGCATGAAGGAAATGAAATCCTCCACGATAAGAGCGAGCAGGATAATTCCTGCAACAATGGCAAGGGTTTTCAGATTGATCTTTGTGAGCAGAGAAACGATGTCACTAAGTCCTTTTTTGATCTTATCGAACTTGAGGACTGCAATGACCGCTGCGATAGTCACAGCGAGGAATTTCAGAAGTCTCTCTGCTCCGCCTACCCGATCTGCGAAGTCCTTGAATTTCGTAATGGCTTCGCGGAGCTTGATAATCCCCCTCGTGCCGATATCAAGGATCTTCTTGGCAACCGGCATGAAGAACTGGCCAATCAGTTCCTTGAGCTCCTTGAGTTTCGAATTGAAACCACGCATGGTGGACTCATACGAACCCATGCTGCGCTCGCAGTCGCCGATGGCATCCGGGGACTGCTGCAGGATGGCCTGGTAGTTGACCTGCATCTTTGTCAGCTGGTCAAGGGAGTCGTACTTACCTTTTAGTCCGAGCGTTTCCATCGCCTGCGCTCTTGTGGATTCGTTTAGGACGGCGCCGAGTCGTTTTGCGGCTTCGCTCTCGCCCATAACCGCTTTCGTCATTGCATCAACAGATGACTTCTCATCAATATTCGCAAACGAAGCGAGGTCGAGGGCCAGCGTTGTCATCTGCTTTGACAACTCCGCGCCTTCTTGGCGGGTCATGCCAAAACCGACGAGCAGGTTCTGCTGGTCAGCGAGGTAGGTCTTGATGTCGTTCTTATTTCTGTTTATGGCATCGGCGTAATTTTCCGCCCAAGCATCGACCTCTTCGTTAATACCTTGGAAAACGACGTCGAATTTATTCTGCATCTCTTCAACCTGAGAGGCAGCAGAAACGCAGGATTTGATAAAGGACGTAGCACCGGCGACAGACAGTGATACGCCTATAAAGCCGAGAGCCTTTTTCGCAAGGTTCTCAATGCCCTTGATGCTGCTTTGTGCCTTCTGCTCCGATGCCTTATCGACGGTGTAGCCGATGGTGTTCTGCAGAACGGCAGCAATCAGCCCCATGCGAAATCACCTCCTGTCGTCTTTCAGGTCGAGCGAATGCCCGTACTCTATGTCCTGATCCATTCGGAACAGGGCATAGAGCTTGAGCGCTTCGTCGAGGGTATAACAGTTCTCCAGTTCTTCTTTCGAGGCAATTCCGGCTTTGATCATGCAATAGAGCCTGAGTTCAATCTCGTTGAACGCACTCAGGTCGAGCTCGCCAAACCGTTCGTAGTCGCTTTCGGGATTGACTTTGCTGCGCCAGATCGGCCGGCGAGTTTCTTGAAAAAACCGTTGAAGTTCACTTTAATAACTTCAACGGCCAGCATGAACATATCCTGCAGATCACCCGCAAAGATGTCGTTTGCAATATCAAATGTGAGCTGCTGTGCGTCTCTGTCTCCTTCCAGCCGGACAGAAATGTTGTTTTTGTCGACCAGCAGTGTTCTGAGCAGTTTTTCAATCTTTTCGCCTTCAAGCATTGAAAAAGACTCTGCAAGGGACGGCCCAAGCTTTTCGTAGTCGATGGCGACTTCGGAAAGCGTATCAACATCTTTTGCATTGCTCACTGCCGGAATCAGGCCGGATACCAGTGGCACAAGGGTAGAGCTGAGATCACCGGTGATTCGCGCAGCATCAAATGCGCCGAATGGCCGGATAAAAAAGGCATTGCCTCCAAAGTTCTTTGTGACTGTGTCGAACTGTTTCATAAATACCTCCGATTACTCCTTATAGACGGCAGGGCCAGTGGCAATTTCCCATTCGCGGTTCGTCGTATCTTTGCCATAGCCTCTGGACGCGGGTTTTCCGACCCACGCACTGTCAGCGGAAAAAAGAACGCCGCCGGTCAAATCCTTGATCAGCAGCGGGAAAATAGCGTCACCACTCGTGCGATCCTTCTCATACATACCCTGGAAGAACTTGTTGGACGGACTCCCCTGCATGAGTGCGATCTTTACGGTGTATGTGTTGTCGGGACTGACTGCTCTGGAAACTTCGCCGTCGCAGCCAACCTTCTTCATGATGCCATCGCCATTGGCATCGATGGAGATAAAACTGTCTTCTGCATAGCCGGAAACCGCATGATTACCAGCCGCAATCAAGACCTGATTTGAAGCATATGTAAACATTCACCGAACCTCCTTAGCCGGAATAAGTGAGAGAACCGAAGATCTTGACGATATGGATTGCGCCGGCAAGGAATGCTTCAAACTTGCAATCACTGAGGGTACGAGCAGCTTTCATCGCAGCAGTGATTTCAGAAACAGCAGGAACCATGACCGTGTATCCGGGAATCTGATTGCCGTCGCTGTCGTATTCATCGGGACAAACGCCGCCATTTCTCTGTGCTCTCTGGAGTGTAGCGCTCATGACGTTTTCAACTCTGGCAATGCCGGAAGACGTGAACGGAATCTTCTTGTTCGTTTTGAGCAGATTCAGAATGTTCGTCTGCATATCTGCCTGAATCCAGTCACGAAGACGGATAACATCGATCCATTCGCCAGCCTTTACCTTGCCGAGCGCAGTGATTTTGTCCTTGCCAACCGTATCGTACCAGTTGACATTGGCTTCCTTGAGTTTGTTGATAACATTGGACGACAGACTAGCAGCCTGAACGCCTGCCAGTGTCTTGTACGCCCATGTTTCAGAACCAGGCTCATACTGCAAGCATTTTGAAGCAACGGCAAGACCTACATGACTATTTTCTGCCGGAACGTCGCTTGCATTCTGTGTGCTGTATACACGGCCATAGTATCCAGCAGTCCGATAGAAAATGTCGCCAACAGGGTCATTATCACCGACATAGGTGTAGATGAACATCTTGTTGTACGACTCGATCAGGCCAGCGATATCCTGATACTCGGATTCCTGCACGCCCGCAGTGCAAAGCACATACCAGCCGGATACACTGAGCGCACGCTCGGCCGTTCTCGCAGCAGGCTCAAGTTCATCGCCATCCATTTGCTGGACCGCAATATACAGGCCGTCGGGCTTCGGAGACTGGCTGAACGCAACACGCGCTGCCACGCCGACCGGATCGCTCATGGAATCCCAGCCTGCCGATGTGACTTCCTGAAGATTTGCATACAGTCCGACATCATCAGGGATTTCGGTCTTGTATTTCCACGTTACAGTTCCATCAGAAGCCGTTCCAGAAGTATGGTCGGGTGCAGCATCACCGCTGCTGCCTGCTGTTTCACACACATATACATGAGTTCCGGAAACCGCAACGTCACCTACCACATAGGCAGTAGATGCAGCCCAATCCGTCCACTTCTTCGGACGCTGGCCGATAACGCAAATGTGATCGAAGCTGTCGGTGGAAGTGAAGTTCGTGTTCAGTTCGATCTGGACATTTACAATGTCGCTAATCTGGCTCATTGCCTTAATCCTCCTTGTAGTTTTCTATGATGACATGCTCGAAATAGCCGGTCTCTTCTTCCGCAAGATCGGACGAACCTCCTCCGCTTGGCGTAGGATGCCATTCGGGATCAACAGTCTCGCCCTTTTCACCGGTGTCAGGATCGGTCGTTTCCTTGATGCTGGACTCAGCAACGATGCCAGCCGCACCGACTGCGATCTGGGTGAATCCAACAAGTATTTCAACCTTCGCTCTGAATTCCCACGCGACATCGTTGATGAGGCTCGTGACATTCATGACATCGCCGTTCGGACGAATCGAAATGTCATTTTCCAGACACCATTCCTTCCCGTGTGGGGAGCTAAGAAAATTGATGAGGTCAACAAGATCAGAAACAGCGGTGTTTTCGTTGTACGAAAAACCACCGCTGCTGACTTGCCTTCCGTTGGTCATGAGATTCAGTTCGACTGGATATTGCTGAACCCAGCAGTCACACGGAACGCCATTGATCTCCCTCGTGATTGGAAAAAGGGCCCTCTTCAGGTTTCCGGCTCTGATCGTGAGAGCAGGAATGTGACCTTTTACCTGATTCACCTCGGCAAACGCGATGTGCGTCTGCGGGAAGTAACTCCGGAGCAAACTGTACAGCTTTCCGTTGACTTCGTTCAATGTCACAAGCTCTCACCTACCTTTTGGTTCGGAAGGATCACGAATTCCGATTCATAGTGGCTGAGAAGCGTGTGATCCCAGATGTTCGCGCCCTTGCACTCATACCAGTAGCCATGGTAGTTCAGCCAGTCTCCGGGAATGCCGGTCTCCTGCGACGCTGTCACAAACGGGAAGTCGGAAAAGACCTTCAGTCTGCTCACCGTCCGCTCGCCTTCCGGAAGGACGGCAAGCTCATCCGCGCTGGCAGGCTGCACATTGAGCATGGCTCGAAAGATCTTATCAGCCTTCTTCGCAGGATGCCCGTCAATGACGGTCTGTTCCCTATGTCTGCGGACGATATAGTCCTTTTTGAATATGGGCAGCAGCATACCGTCACTCCTTTCCCTTGATCTCAAAGTTGACGCTCTGGCGCATATGGCCGGTGTCAATCAACGGCTTATCAGAGCCCTTCCTGGCAACGGTCGATGGCGCGTTTGCTGCGAAGTCACCATTCGATATCTCTTGCTGGATAATTCCCTTCGCATACACACCGACTTTCTGGAGCACATCCTGTGCAGTGCCTCCTGCCTCAATCTGCTTGAAGCATTGCGCACTGAATGCCTTTAGCTTCTCCTCGTTGTTTTCGAACGAAGATGCCATGAACGGTCTCGCCGGCATATTGGACGTTCCGACCTCATTCCAGAGCGCAACATCGGCAAGCATGGCTGCGGAGTCTTCAACTCCTCTGTTGCCTCTCTTCTTCGCGGCAAGCCCTTCGGGAAAGCCGAGAGAAATCTGCTTACTGCAAAGCTCCTGAATCGCATTCTGGTATTTCCGCCCTGCGGCAGTGATCTTGAACTTGAAATCAGCCATTCTCTACCCCTGAAATGGTAATGGGGACAACAACGAGCTTTCGAAGCTCGATGTATTGCAGACCGTAGTGCGTCAAGTTCAGTTCCCCAGTCGTTACGTTTCCGCTGGTGTACCCGGAATTGAAGCTGATCGAAGTCGATCCTTCAGAATAACTTGACACTCTGGACGTGTCTGCAATCGATCCGAACGCGTTGTCACCCAAGCCAGACATCTTGAGCTTATGGCAGACGAGAAGCGCAAGTGCCTGCTGATACAGTTTCCCGAACTTCTTTCTGCTTACCAGCGGTGCACATAACTCGGTCCACTTCTCGATGACGTCCTCTTCAACCGCAGCGAACTCGGGAGCAGTCAAACGAATGATTTCAAGCGTATCCGTGCAACTCATTCTTCGGCAGCAGGCACTTCAGCCTGTTCCTTGGACTTTCTGCGGCCACGCTTCGGTTTCTCTTCTCCCTCGTTCTCCACAGCAGGCCCCTCGGTCTCCTCAGAAGGCTCCTCGGTCTCCTTGATGCCTCGTTTCTGATCGTGGATGATCTGGATGAGGCCCATATGCTCAAAAAGCTTCAGGACTTCATTGCTTTCATCGAAGCCGTCGGCAGCATTCGGTACACATTCCTGATCAGGCAGCAGCAGGCACTGACCGATGTTGATAACCTTTGTGCCGATATTCTTGATCTTCATTGTTCGTACTCCCTTCAAAATTCAGAATAATTTCATAAGAATGCAGCGCGATTTCCTCTTTTGAAATCGCGCTGCAAAAAATCAGGCTCTCAGACGCCGACTGCAATAAGAGCAGACAGCGGATAGTAAATCATGACGCCGGCGGTACGAGCTTCGCAAGGAACCACGATCTCAAGGTCGCGGGCCTGCAGAGGATACTGGTAGTACGGCATCGGGATTTCAAGGGTCATCTTCTTCGGGTCCTTCTTGAACAGGAATGCGACACCCTTGCCGTTGGAAGCAGCAGCATACGGGTTCGTGTCAACGGAGTCGGAGTTCAACTCGGAAGCCGGAACAATATCCTTCAGGAACGGAGCGTTCTCAAGGACGAAGCGCTTGACGGTGTAGCCGGTGTTGTCGATCTGGCGGGTCGAAATGTCGATGAATACATCGGACGGCAGAACCAGCGTGTCAGGACGCTCGACGTTCTTGGTGGCAGCGGAAACCTGCTTCTGCATACCATTGATATCCTTCAGGATCTCGGCCGCAGTCTTGGTCGACCAAGCAGTGGTGCTGCCGCTGGACGCATTCGGGAGCGTGTACAGCGGAATGTTGTTGCCGGAAGACAGAACGCCGATCAGACCGGACGCAGTATCGCCAGCCCATGCGATTCTGTTCGCCAGAACGTCGATCTGATAGCGGGCACTGTCAGCCTTACGGGCGTCGAGGGACTTGCCGGCGAGCTTGGAAGCACGCATTTCCTGGACAGAGTAGCCGTAGGAAGCGCCCAGAGACTTGATCGTCGCATGGGTCGGCTTGCCATCGACGTCTGCACGGGGCAGGTCGTTGGAGTAGTTCGAGATGATCTTGGCCTGACCAGCCTTGTCGTAGCTGTAGTAGGTGATCGTCTCAGCGCCCGGATCCGCTTCATGGGAGATCGGGAACAGGGTCAGCGCAGTGAGTTCAGGATACTCTGCGTCATAGGACTGGGCCTTGACGAAGTCGAGCTCACGGGCAAAGAACACAGAAGCGTCCTCAGCGGAGTCGAAGTGAGCCATCGTCTGCAGAGCAGCAGGCAGATTGGAAGCCTTCAGCGCGGCGAGATCGTCGCGGTCGTATGCAGTATGAGTGTTTTTAGCCATGTCTATTTACCTCCTCGTTTTGTCCGGATTAGCCGCCCTCACCAGGGGTAGCCGCTGCCTTCTCCACATAGGGAGCGTTATACAACTCAATGGGAGCAACGCCGTTCTCAACAGCGCCAACGAAGATCGCGTTAATGGCGGTCTTTGCCGTGTTGTTCGTGAACTTGTTACCATCGATGTAGACCTGCGTACCGTAAGCAATGCCAGAAGCAGCAGAGTCGACCTGCACATAGATGCGGCCATACTTCAGAACGCCGATTGAGAAACCCTTCTTGACGACGACATTGCCATCAAGATCATGCTCGGTAGTTCTGCCGTTGACAGTGACGCCATCAAACACCGAACCGGTGTCCTTAATGGTCTTGCCGGCAGTAGTGCCCTGATAGGCCGGGCAGCCAAACTCGATGCTTGCGGATTCAACCACGCGGGAATCGATTGCTTTCGGGGTGAGATCCAGAAGGCCGCCTGCGACGCCCTTCTTCGTTGCGAAATTGTAGGTAGTCTGCATATTACATTTCCTCCTTGTTTCTCTTGTTGATCATTTCTTTTCTGGCTTCAGCAGCAGATCTGCAAGGCTTTGCCTGTTCAGCGGAGTCCTTGCGCATCATCTGCTTGCGCTGATAATTGACATCCTTCTTTTCTGCTTCAATTTCGCTACGGGCAAAATCGAAAGCAGCGTTGACGTAGGACGCGCTCTTTCCGTCCAACCGCATAGCCGGACGAACAGCTTTGATAATGGCCTTCTTGGCGTCGGTGGAGTTCATGCTCTCAACACCATCAAGGTTCATCTTTCTGGCAAGCAGGATGAGGTTGACCTTCTCGTTGACGAGCGCGTCAATGTCCTTCGCGTCAAGGTTCATGGCGTTGGACTTGTCCTCGGCGGAATCTTCCTTATCGGGCTCCGCAGGCTCTTCGGTCTTTTCCGGCTCTTTGGTGTCATCTGCATCAGCATTCGGCTCCTCCTCCGGTTTCTCCTCGGTTTTCTCCTCCGGCTTTTCCTCGCCCTCGTCGCAATTCTCCTGACCTTCGCAGGAATCGAAGTCCTTCTTGGCAAGCATCTCTTCGATGATGCCAAGCAAGATGTCGATGTCATCGTCCTGTTCAGCAATAATGCCGTTTGCGGACTTCGTATCTTCCGGATCGCCGAAGGAGTCTCTGCGGTCTCTGCGGTCCTTGACAAGCTGGAGCTTCTCTTCGGTGGTCTTGGGTGCTTCAGCAGGTTTCTCCTCAGCCACAGCCTTATGTGCCTTCTCGAGAGGTGTTTCTACGGCCTCACTGTCCTTGGCAACAGCCTTGGCCTCGGTGTTCTCAGTTTCCTGCGTAGCAGCGGTATTCTGAGCGACAGTTGTATCCTCAGCAGCAGGAGTTGCCGCAGTTTCAGTCTCAGAATCCTTCTGCTGCATACGTTCTGCGCGACGAGCCTTGTACGCGTCGATTGCCTTCTGGAAATCTTCCGGGTTCAGCGTAGCGCCGTCGGCTCTCTTTGCAGCCTTCTTGGGTTTTGCCATGCTCTTATTTCCTCCTTTAAGAGTTTTATTGTCGCGGCCGTCAATGTTCAGTCGCGCTTGATCACCCGCTCTTGCAAGTCTCACAAGAGCTAAATGGTTGACCCTGATGTTCCGCTGGATCGCGTCGTAATGCTCTCCGTGCCATTCGCCCGGAGTCTCATCGAGATCCAGGTTGTAGCCAAGCGAGAGCTCCTTCAGGCCGCAGTCCTTTTGGGCGTTGGTATCCTGAATAACGATCTCAGCGCGGACGTTATCTCCGTCCCGGTAGCCTTCGGTCAGAATCGTACCGATTCCTTCCTGCGCTACGTTGTCCTTATCCACGAGGCCAGCGTCGTGAGTGATAATGATGGGCTTGCCCTTGTACGACGCGAGGCTTTCCGGATCGAACACTTCCTCCGGAAGCCGGAGCTCTCTGCGGATCGAACCGTCGTTATTGCGGTACTCAAAAATACCAACAGTGGTCAGGATCGGCCGGTCCATCAGATAGCCTTCTTCCGTTAAAGAAGCCTGGACCAGCGGTGTGCTGTCCAGGCGAATCACTCTTTTCAGTTTTGGTGTCATTCCACAACCTCCGGCATCTCAGCTGCAGGTTCCTCTACATCAAGGATTGCGTTCGTCAGCGCCAGCGTCAGTTTCTGGATATGCTCCAGTTCATCAGCCATGATGCCGTCAAACAGCTCCTGACAAGCTCTGTCCTCGCAGACAGTGCCGGCGCTGCTCATGATCGCTGTGCACTGATCCTTGATCTGGTTGCAGATCGACATGATCACATTTCTACACAAGGTTAATTCCTCCTCTCATTTCGGATGGGGACTGTATCGGTGGTCCAGTTGCATAATAAAAATCAAACAGGAATATCGATGTCTTCAAAGATGAACTTCGGAAGCGCTACGCACCGGCAGCAGTAATCTTCGCCGGGATGACAGCGTCGTCCACTGTACTTGATTCCGGACTTCGTCATATACCACATCTCAGGCGGATCATCCCAGCTGAATTCCTTGCCATCCAGTGATGCGTGACAGTCCCGTACACGCGAGTCCTTGGACGTGCTCCAGATGTAGGAGTTGCAGCCGGCATCGGTCTGCTGCTTTTTTGTGATTTGCGCGTTCAGAGTGGAAATCTGATCTCTGGCAAGGAACTTTGCCTTTGACTTACTGACGTTGTAGCGATCCTGGATATCAGAGACAATGCTCGTGTATGTCTTGCCCTGCTCATATCCATCCAGAATGACATCTTTCATCTCTCCGAGCGTTTCTTCCGGAACAGACTTGATGTACGAGACATTATCCTCGACCCACCGGTCAATGGCCTGCTTAAAGAAATCGCCGGTGTAGTAGTCGGCGTACAAATCGACGCCAAGCGTATCTTTGACCACACGTTTCCACTCCCGGATTGCAGAAGCTTTTGTGAGCCCGCTAATCCGTTCGAGCTCGTCGTAGAGCTTCATCCGGCCAGCCTTCTTCGCAAAGTCGGTTGTGATCTTATCGAAGATCCGATCGAGGTTGACCCGAAGCATTCCGCTTTTCAGCGGATACTCGGTCTCATGCTTCGCATCCGTCCGGACCTGTTTCAGCGCCTGCTGGATCTTTGGCAGATGCGGTTTGATGGACTCAATCAAAAGCTTCGTGTAAGCCCTTGCCAGCCTTGTGTACTCCCTTTCCGCAGTCGCTGGGAAGATGGGTTTGGTCTTCGATTGGAGGCTGTCCTTGCCTTTGAACCGCTTTTCAACGGTACGCTGCAGGAACTCCTTATACCGATCTTCCGTACTGCTCGCCTCCTTCTGCAAATCGGGCATAGAAAAACCGCCCTGCGTAGCAGGACGGTTCTCGCTGGGTTATTCGAAGTACGCTGAGACAAGAGATTGATACCGTGCTTTGAAAAGATCTTGCGCTATGCAAAGGAGAAGTTCGGCCCGTTCGATGTCGTCTGGATCATACGTTGAAGTTGCCGTTTCAAACGCATCCAATGCAGAATCCAAAACAGCACCTACTTGTTTCATCTCAATGATTGCGGTCTCTACTTCCATCTTTTTCATGTGTAAGACTCCTCCTAAAACAAATAATATGTTCTGGGGGCATCTTAGACATGGGTAGCACTAATCTAAGTTGTCTCTAGTGCGCCTGCGGGAAACCGTGGGCGCACGTTTTAACTGTTATTCGGCAAATGCCGCTGCGAACTCATCATCCGCTCTCGTAGACGGCTTTGCATTCTGCATCCGAATGATCTCCTGCCGGCTGTCCTCCGAAATCCCAAGTTCTTCAGCTGTCCGGGACGTGAAATAGTCTTTCGGGAAAATGAACAGGTTCTCAGCGTATCTGCGGATTTCTTTTTCGTCGTACATCGTACTTTCCTTTCTTCTCAGCTATCTTCTGAAAAACACTACCACTCACTTTCGACGTTGTCGTAAATAAGCGGAGTAAAACGGGTGTTTGTTCTTGCCGCCTTTTCTTCAGAGAACTGATCTACCGCAGCCTTTTCAGCCTGCATTCTTTTGAAATCAATCATCTCAAATTCATTGAGTGGCGGGCGGATGCTGCTCGGATCTTCTTTCGCGTTCACTGCATTGATAATCTGATTGCACCTGAAAGCAGGGCGCGAATACAAATCTTTTTCAGCTGCATCGATTTTTTCCTGCGGAACATTCTTTTTGAAGGACAATCTGAGATATTCAAAAAGTTCCAACAAATCTAACGGTGGAGTGATCTCCTTCCAGTCGATGCCATCTCGCACAGCAGTTTCGATTCTGTTCATCTTTCCCTCCATACATTATCCTCCAATCACCCTGGAACGACTTCGCCTTTTTCGTCTATCTTCCACTTCTTTTCACCCTTGTCAAGATACTTTTGAAGAAGTGGTTTATTGACAGCCGAAAGCGGCTTGCCGTTTCCGCCAGTTGCAATTAGTGTCGGTGCGCTGCCTCGTGCTCCGTTGTTATCATAAATCTTGATCGAATCGAATTCGCTTGCACACTCGACCGAGATATCAGTAACTTTTCGGTGAATACTCTTTACAATTTTGGCATCTGGCAGTCTTGGGGGGACTTTTGATAATCCCTTTTCATATTTCTCCTTAGCTGCCTCATACCGAAGTTCATTTCTCCGAAGTGCTTCATCAACATCGACTGTCACATACTCTCCGACAGCTTTGTATCCAGCATCATGTGCATCTTTGATTTTCTTTCTCATACTGTTCACAGAACCGTCGCCAGTTCCGTCGTACACCGTATTGCATCCATAGTCAAGAGCCGTAGAGTAGAGCGTCTTTGCAACAGCAGAACTCTCTTCGTGGTAGAAAGCAGCAGCACTGTCTGTCTCAGAAGCCATCTCCTCATACCCTGGGAGTTTTCCCTTGAGGCCGTCAGGATCGATCGTTACTGTGCTGGGATCATCTGCTTGGACAATCAGCCCAGAATCTCTCAATGAACTTTTCCCGGATGCGGGACCGCCGCCCAAAAAGGTTGCAGTTCTCACTCCATCGACTTTCTCTTTTCCTTCAAAATATCCAGAAACGATTTCAGCGTGAAGCGCCTGACGCTCCGGACTCAAATTCCCATCGCTATCGATGTACTTTTCAAGAGAATTGTGTCTTCCGTTTTTCACCTCAGCTGCTGCATCTCCGGTGTCAATCGCCGGGATGCTCATTTTAGCCTTTTTCCCGGAACTACCTTCGACCTCGATGCTGCTTTCGCCAGAAGCAGAACCTCCCACCTTTCCAGTTCGACCAGCGTGACCAAAATTACCACTGCCTAGCCCGCCATCGGTGTGAGTTTTCTGTACCTTTATCGTAGCATTTTTACCACGGTTGTCAAGGTTTCCCATGTTATTTTCCGGAGAAACTCGTGTGCTATCGCCATTGCTTCGTCCAGCGTTTTTCTGCGCGGCTCTGATTGCAAGATCACCCTGCTTGCTCACTGGGTCAACCATTACAAGAGCGGCACGGTTGAGAATGACATAATAGTCTTCGTTCCCACCCATCTTCTTATGGATGACATCATATCCGGAGCAAAGAGCAGCAACAGAGTCATCCGTTGTCTGAACTCGCTTCTTTGCTTTCTCATGTTCCGGGCTTCCATATTCGAGGATCTTAGCATCCGGGCGAACTGCACAGGTAGCAATGGCGGCTCTGCCGGCGTAGCCTTCCGCCGTTTCTTTTCTCGTAGAAAAATACAGACCGTCGCCAAAAATGCCATCTCCGTAATACGGTTCCTGCGTGTTGTACGCCATCTGGAACATCATATTTTCGCCGGTCATAGAGTCAATGTCCTTGACGCCGCGATAGCAGACAGCAGCTCCGCTTTCCTTGACGTACTTATCGAAGTCCTCTTGGCTTACGACCTGCGGCGTTTCATATACGCCCATGTCGATTGCGACCTTTTGAGCAGCACTGTACTGGTTGGCCCATCCCTCATGCGATTCGAGCCTTCTGTCCATAGACTGCTTGGCCCATGCTGCAGCGTCCTCGTCGGACATTGCTGCCACATCATCGCGCATCTCGACCTTCAGAGACTTCGCTTCAGATCCATACTCTGCAAGATTGAAGTATGTCTCTTCATATTCGGCAAGCTTGGCAATCGCTTTCTGATCGCTGGAAGCGACACCTGCCTTCAGCGAGTCAAGTTCACCTTTCGGAACGATACCAGTTCTGCCGAGGTATGCGTACTTCTGATTTTGTTTCAGGTTGCCGAAGTTTTCTTTCAGCGTAGATACCTTTTCCGCAGAAGCAGCACTGCTTGCCGCGCCGGCAGGAGCAGATCCACCAACCTGTCCCGGTACTCCTGCGTGACCAAAGTTTCCTGATCCTGATCCTCCATCAGTTTCTGTGCTTTGCACCATCCGCTCGCTGAAATCATCTAGCCTATAAGGCGTTCTGTTATCATCTGCCGAATCGGAATTTTGACTACTCGTCTGCCGGAGCGTGATATGTGTTGTCAGCACGGGATATGTGACATAACCGTCTGAAACGGTTGCTCCCCTGTACTGTTTCAGCGTCTCTAGCGTTTCGCTGGTAAACTTGTCTTCTCTGTCCCACAATGCTGTGCGCGGTTCGCTCTCCACTTTGACGACTTCGTAATCACCGCATGAGAGCAGTTCAGCCTGTTTGTACGGTGACAGTTTGGATACGTCAACAGCATGAGCGCCAGGCTCTACTGTGTAGTAGATAATGTCACCCATCTTGTCTTTGGCGATCTTATCAACCGCAGCACGATCCTTTGAGAAAGATGTCGGTGCAGTAATTTTGATTGTCTCGCCAACCGTAGGAGGTACATACACGCCTTGTCTGCCAGAATCTTGCTCAAACAAAATACTACGGTCTTGTGCGACTCGATACAGTTCACCTTCGTAGGGTTCAGAACACTTGACGGCTTTGGAGAGGTTTGTCATCCCCTCCGCTACACTTGCACTCGATACAGAAAGGTTCTGTCCCTGATACATGTCCTTACATGAGAAAGCAGAATCAGTAAGCCGATCTCCAAGGATCGCATCTTTGCTCGGATCGTAACCATTTTCGACTACGCCTTCAACCGTTTTTCTTTGGAAGATATACTCTCCTTGCGTGTAAGCAGAAATGTTATCGACAACCGCTTTGAACTGTGGATCTTCTGCCGCAATCTTGGCAATTTTGCCCTTACTCGCCTTGTTCAGCGTGTCCGCATATTGCTTGGCAACATCGTCTGATACTTCGGAGATCTGAGTTTCGCCAGCCTGTAATCGTTCCTTGGCCTTTTGGAAAGACGCATAATCTTCAGCAAATTTCTTTGCTTCATCCGTTTCCGGCTCACCGATCTGAATATCCGCCTTTTTATACATGGTCCTATTTTTGGTTGCTTCAACGACATATACGCCGCACCCTTCAACCAACTTATCATCAGAGGAAATGATTTTATTACTGCCCTTTTTACTGCGCAGATAATATCCATCACTTGTCTTGAAGGCTTCATATGCCTCTTTACCAACAGGACCTTCCATTTGGATTGAAAAGTGAGTTCCGACTTTTGCTTTTCCGAATACATCCTTCATCTTCGATGCGAGCTCGCCGTTTTTCATCCCGCCTAGCTGGTGCGACTCTGCACTACCCCCGATCTCTCCTGGGCGTCCTTTATGTCCAAAATTTCCAGACCCTTCTCCACCGTCCGGCCGCATCACATCATAGCTGCCGGGTTTGATGCTGTTCAACTCACCGCCGAAGAAAGCAGAATCTCCATCGTGGTTCATGTTGAGGCAGTTCAAGAGAACTACAATTCCGTCCTTGAATGGCTGGAACTGCTCGGCCGACTTGGCTTCGAGTTCATCCAAGCTCATGAATTGCGGAGCGACCATTTCGAGATCATCGCATTCGGGCTCGCCATCATATTCGGTGCAAAGGAAAATTGCCGGGGCAATACCGGTTTCAGGCTCCTTCGGTCCGTCTCCAAGCCGAATGATGTTCTTCGGAGTGATGCCGAACTCCTCTTGGGTTTCACGGATTGCAGCCTGTTCGGCCGTCTCACCCTGTTCCACATGACCGCCAGGGCCGCAGAGAAGACCATAGCCAGTGTCGTTGTGCCGCTTACCGCAAAGGATCTTGCCTTCTTTGACGACTATGACGCCCACACCACCGGTTTTCTGCTCCTTGGTGGATTGATTATCCCTGTTGGAGTGTTGACGGTTGCCAGCCTTCTTGAGCGCTTTGTAATGCTCTTCTGCTGCCTTCTGCTCTTCGCGTGTAGCCTCCATGTGTTCCTCAAGCCACATGCCATACTCCGGGAAGTCATCGTAGTCGTTCCCGTCCGAGCGTTTTGGTTCGGTTGGCAGGTTTGCCTTCGCGCTTTCAGCAAGATTCTTCGTAGCGTCCGGTGCAGTCGGATCGGTATTGTCTGTGACATCAGCGCCGGAGTTTTCTTCTCCCTCTCCACCATCCGGATCATTGACCGGATCGTGGATGGAAGTCATTAGATTCTCATCATCTTCCATATCATCGAGCATGGTTTCGATGTCAAACTCATCCGTTTTTGCCAGCGCAGAACGCACTTCGTCAGAACTGATAACCTCAGCCTGAATATACAGGTTGGCTGTGTTGGCACGGACGAGTTCGGTGTCGGCCTTGACCTTATCGACGTTGGCCTTATCCTGCTCAGACAACGACCACAGCGGATTGAAACTGATCTTGATCTTCGGGATCTCATCAATCTCGCCGTGATACATGCCAGCCTGGAAGATCACAGAAAGCAGATACCGGAGGTTCTTTTTGACCTGCGTTTTCTGGACTCTCTCGATGTAGTTGTACCAGTTCTCAAGGTCCGACGTGCCAGTAGCATTCATACCAGCAGGCGAACGGCCAAAGAGAATTGTCTGCGGGATGTTCGATACCGCAGACAACATATTGCAGGTGCTATCAATGACATCGGCTACGCCGGTGAATGAGAATGTCTTGAAGTCGTAGTCTTCGCCCTCGTTATCAATGGCGATGCTGTTCAGCAGTCCACGGGCAAGGTCAATCACTTCAAGCCGTTTGAGGACGTTCTGTTCACCGTCCTCGGTAGACAGTTCCTCCGCAAGATTTTTCATCTTGTACACAGCCTGAACACAACGCTCCAGCATCTTCGGTGCGCTTCCGTATGCGAGTTCAGAGTTTGCCAGCGCCTGTTTCATCCGGACATATTCCGGAATTCCCCAAAGCTGGTAGATCGAATTTGCCGAAAATTCTGGAACCCGTCCATTTCGGAAAACAAGGCAGCGGCTTTCATGCACGTTGAAGTACCCATACCTACTACTGACCGTATAGAACTCCGGTTCCCCGTACCGGTTTCCACCAAGAGGATTTCCCGGAACATATCTATACATACTGGTCTCATCAGGTACAACAATGGCGCGTTCAAAAACGCGCAGTTCATCAATGGACTTGATGTTTTTCCAGTCAAGTGGTTCATCAATTCCTCGGCCGTCATCGACCAGCATGACAATGATCGAACCGCCAAACAGCCGTGACCACTTGATTGCAGTAGCTGCTGTGTTCTCCCATTCGAGTTCATCCAGCGCTTCGCTGATAAAATCATTGATCTTTGCATCGGTCACGTCCTGCAGTTCGAAGCCATGCTTGATGGCCTCTTCTGCTGGCGCATCGATGATTTTGGAAAAGAGGCCGCTCCCCTCATAGAGAGCAGCAAGCTCGGTATCACTTGGAAGCAGTTCAGGCCGATACACCGGCGCCTGATTGTTTCTGTTATTTCCGAGCTGTGTGACGAGATTCACATATCCGTCTCCACGGAACGGACGGACAGACCTTCCGGTCTGCTTCGCAATCATTTGATAATACCGTCTCATCCGCTCAATTTGGGCCATGTTATTCGGTTCTATGTAAATCGCCTCTCTTCCCTTTGTCATGAGGTGAGCGAGCTCAGACTGAAGCTGCTTTCCTCGATCTCTGCGAATCCGTTCGCAGAGGCATCGACCATATCCTTGAGTTTCCCGTCCGGGAAGTTCTCAAGCTGAGTCAAGTATTTGTCATTCCAATCAGCTATCACCACATCGAAGTTACCTGCCTGCCACTGTGCAGCCATTGGCTCTGCACGAGCTTCCTTGCTGCCGGTTTCTGCTACGGTCTTGACCGTAAAACCGGACAGGAACTTGATATAGGACTGTGCCTGATCCTTTCCTGCCTGTCCAGGGTCCTTCGGCAAACGTGTTGTGACGCGCTTGTATTTGGCCCTGTCCATCTGGCAGGTATGCTTGATTGTATTTCGAACGTCGCTTGCAGACTGTTGAATATCGATCACGTCCGCAATGACGTATCTCCCGTTCTTTCTCTTTCCAATAAGGACACCGGCAGTGTGAGCGGAATCCTCGTTCTCTCCTTCTGCCGTAGCTGCCAAGTCCCAGCAGCGTACCCACTTGATAACATCGTCCGGGACGACGTTCAGGTAGTTGCCGACCTGAGACTTTTTGAAATACAGTCCAGCTGCCGGCCGGATCTTCCAGTTGCCGTGAAGCAGACGTTCCTTCTCGACAGTGGGCAGCGCTTTCAGGTTTGCCAGATATCCGGGGTTGATCTTCAGCAGTTCCTTATTGTCGTAGACAGAGGACATGATGAACGTTACCGACTTCGGTTCTTGGCGTTCCTCCTCTGTTTTGAGATCAAACTGCTCCCACAGTTCTTCCGGCGTATCTGCCCAATAGAACGCATCATCCCGATTGAGCATCCAGCGAACGGCGCCAGACCGTTCAGGGATTGCATATCCTGTTTCCTGATTGATCCACCACGATATAAAATCAGCAACCCAGCTATCTGCGTCAGGGTTGCAGGTAGCGCGCACAAACGGTCGAACACCACAGGTGGATCTGTTTCTGGACAGCATATAGATGAATGCTTTCCGACTGAAATGCGTAAGCTCATCGAAGCCGATTCCACAGATCTGGGAGCCCTGCCACTTTGATAATTCCACGTCCCGCTCTATGTGTGCGAACGAGACCTTTGAGCGAACCTTCCCGTCTTTGCCGGAGAAGACCCACTCACCACGAGACGGTCTTGGGTGTGCACCACGGATACCGCTGTACATTTTCAGCGATTCATCCCAAAGACCGCCCTGTGCGAAAATCTGGTTGTAGTTTCTTCGGAAGACCGTATAGCCGAACCCCGGAACATTCCGATAGGCCAGCGGGGTAAGCAGAAGTCCGAAAGACTTTCCTCCTCCTGCGGAGCCTAGCCGCCATAAATACAAATATCCGCAGGTGTCGAAAGGAAGTCTTCCTGCGGGCCTTCCTGCGGCTTCAGTATGAATGGCAACGTAATCCCCCCTGTCCCTCAGCTACCTTTTCACTCGCCCTTCCCTTCCGGCTCCTCAACCTTTGCGAGTTTGTCTTCCTTTACCTTCTCAAGCCGGCCATTGTCCGGCACATATATCACGGTATCGTAGCTATCGCCGTCATCATTCGTAGATTCGGCATAGCTGATACCGGCAACATCACCGTTCGTGATACTGGAAATTCTGGCTTCCGTTTCGCTGATCCGTCTCTCCAGATCCCGATCCTTCCGAAGCTCCTCAGTATCGTACCCGGCCGTTTTCATGAGTTGAATATACGCTTGCAGATCTCCTGCCATAGCCATAGTCAGGAGTCTTGCGTGAAGTGCAGCCATGTTGGTCCGCTCGTTTTCCTCATATCCGAGATCCTTGAGGTTTGTATCGAGTATCCCCTTTGCCGCAAGGTCTAGCATGAACCGGGCCGAGGACTGAGCATCCCTTTTTACCCGCTGTACTTCTTGGGATCTCTGCCCACCCTTCGACCCTCTTTCCTTCGCCGTCTTACTGTCCCGGATAATGTTGTCGGTAAATTCCTTATTCCTTCCTCTTCCAGCTTTGCTCCCGCTTGTATCCGGGGAAGCAGTCTTTTCATTATCGACTTTCTTCTTCATCTGTTTCACCTGCTTTTTCGTCATAAAAAGAGCGCCCACATGAGGCTGTGAGCGCCCTTGTATCGGTATTTTATTCTAGGTGGGAGTTTATGCCCCGTAGAGACTGGTGACAGTAGCCACGCCCTTCCTTACGGTCTGGTCAATGTTGTAACCAATGGATTGATAAAACCTCGGAGAAGTCATGCACTCGAATGCACGAGTCATATCGTCGTGCTGCTCTTTCGTGATCCCAAGCCGGAACCCCTTCGCTATCTTCAGGGCTCCCTTGAAGTCACCCTCTGCCACCAACCGTCTGACTGTATCCGATTTCCGTTCCATTTTATCTCCCCCTTTGACTATACGTTACAACACCGTCTAGCCTAGTCAAGAGGTTTTCTGGAAATATTCGGATTTATTCTAGGCAATGCTCATACAGACTTCGGATAGCAGCATCCGGGATATCCTCTGGCTTAATTTCCCTCATCGGTACTCTCTCCAGTTTTTTGACCGGGTTTCCCTCATGCGTCTTCCGGTATTCGAGGCTTGCCAAATACTCTCCCTCCGTACACATCCCGTGCGCGTGTTTGAAGTCATATCTTGGCCCCCAGCTCCCCTCATCGAAGAACGACACCTTGATAGGATCAAGGCCAGCCTGCTCATCCAGATTCATGATCCAGTCTGTCTTGCCGGCTTTCTTCCCTTTGATCGTATGGACATCATAGACCCATTCAGGAATAATGCCCCCTGGGAGCGTGCTCTTTGTGATTTCCCGAATTCCCTCATATTCCTTCCAGTTTACATAACTGTACGGATTGATAATCGGGGAAGACATGAGCGTCTGCTCTCCACTCCTCGCATAACACAGAAGCATCACAGATTTGCTCAAGAAGATCTCATCCTTGCTTTCTGCATCTTTCTTCCCATTCACCAAGCCATCCACGGTCTTCAGGCTCATAATCTCATTCGTGAGTTCTGTCGCACCATTCAGAATGGAAATGAGAATCAGCGCATCCCACAGCAGATCTCGGTGAGACACGCGCAGAAGACTGATTGCGTAACCGATGTTCTCCATATCGAGAATGTTGATTGCCTCCCTCAGAAGGCATACCGCATAATACGGATCACTCCCGTCCGGAGTAAGGGAATCTGTTTTTACTGTTCGCCGCTTTGTAGGCAGGAATCCCATCTGCTCGTACTCCTTCGGAGCATTGCGCAGGTTCAGAAGCATATCTTTCATCCTCTTAATATGCTTGCTGTCCACTTCGATTTCATCCCGCTCATTCGGAGTAAGCACGAAGTTGCAGGCAAAGTAGCAGGCATCGCGGCTTTTGAGCGCTCTGCACAGAAGCGCTACAGCATTTGAAACGTGCTGCATCTCCGGCGCTCCGTTCTCCCTAGCCTCCTCATCCTTCGCACGAAGGGCCAGGAGTTCTTTCGTAAGAACACCCCAGCAGTCTTCACACGAGATGGTGAGAATCCGCTTCCACAGCATTCCGTGGTAGCCTTCATACATCTCATTCGCCGCATAGCTCGTGAGATTGAACTCCCCTCGTCGTGCTGCCTTCTGAAGCAGACTTGCCATATCGTACATGTTCTTTCCACTCTTGGTTGCGAGATACCGATAAGCCATTGAATCATCCTTTCCTTTTTGGTTTATCGTATCGTAGCATAACCTACCAACCTGTCAATATTTGCCTGCATTTTTTATCGTTTTACCCGGATATATGGCTTGTTTGATTTAAAGTTATAGCTGAAATACTTCCCCCATTTTTGCTTCATAAGGTTTGCACAGGCTACCTGGTCAGCCCGCTTTTTTTCTGTGTTGCCTCCAGCGTTCGTATCTGTTCCGCCTTTGGTGCAGAGGTACTTGGGTTTCAAAATGATTCGGTTTACAAGCAACTCGTGCAACACTACATCCAAATCGCAGTTGTGATAAACTTCTTCCCTGAACCTCGACTTGTAGCACGGCTTGTTGAACCACCGCATACCGCCAGACGTTCCCTTGAATTCAAACTCGCTCCCATAGTTCCATGGAGAAATAGAAGCGTCTACAGCGGCATATCCAATCCGAAGATCACTTATAAGCTGTCCGATTCTTTCAAACTCAGCTGTTACTGTTTCGGGCTCCGTAATCTTCTCGTAGGTATCCAGTCTATAATAGAGAAACGGCACATCATCGTCGATCATGCAGATGATGTCTTCAGAAGCATTGTCGACGATATAGTTGACGACTTTGACCAGATTATTGATCTCAGAGTCCTCTACCGCCCAGATGTGATCCGGATCAATGCCGGCGTCTATGTAATCTTGCAACTCGGACTGTCTTACTACATATGTGTAGTATTCAAGGATCTTGTGTGTGCAGGCTGTCTTCGCCCGCTTGTAGCTTGGAATGTAGATGTTGAATGTCGGGCTGTTCATCTGGACAACCACCCTTCTGGCAAGTCAAAGCCCATGTTGAAAATATAATCAATCACGGACAAGTTCTCGATGAACTTCCCGTGTAATTGCTGATATTTGATTGGTCGGTAATCCGAATACACAAGGTCAACCCCTCGCCGTGCATACTCCTCTGGTCGGTGATAAACGGCTGCGCCAGTTCCACTCAGATACTCTGTCGCTCCAAGCTCCTCGCACATCATGAATATCCGATCGTCTTTATGCCCGCTCAGGTGAAGATCTCTGGTTGCAATCCTGACCTCCGGAGAGATTCGGAACATCTCCATGACGAGCTCCGTAATCGCTACATTGAATTCGACCATGCTGAGGTTCGGCTTTCTCGCCATTAGCTCCATCTCTTCGAGAATGAAGTGTCCTTCCTCAAAGCAATTCGCCTTGCAGTAGTTCTGTTCCAGCGTCTTCACAATCTTATCAACGCAGTACGGAGCATCAGAAACTTTGATATCCGCAAGTCGCATATCGTGATGGGCGTGTACTGGAAGTGTAAGCTTTGCCTCGCCGTTCAGGGCCTTAATCCGATTCCAGTTGTGCATACCTTTCTTGGAGAACTGCACGTCATCGGAAAAGACAAGCACGTCGCACTTGGCCGCTTTATAGAAGAAACCCATATAGGGTAAAAAATTGGGCTGATGGGACGCAACGATCATATGACTACTTCCTTATTTCTCTGATAAGCCGGAATGCCTCTGCATACCGGAGTCCTACCGTAGATCCTCTGTACATGGCGAGTGCTTCGACAGCCTGTGTAGATCGCGCAGCAGGATATCTTTGGGTCTGAGATTTGAAAATGCGCATCGCATCGGTTTTCATGCCGATTGTACCCGTGATGTCTTCATACACGTCAGGAATAAACGCATTCTGCTGATCCGGAGTATCCCATCCAGTTTCGGAGACTGTTTCGTATGCGTATATTTTTCTGACAATGTGGTCGTATTTCGGGCGAAGCGCTACCATAGCCGCATCCGCCACAAGCTTATGGTCGCGGTGAATATCTCCCCTGTGCGGAATATACACAACAAACGGCTTGAGATCATTTATGACCTCTGAAAGAGCGTTGTTGAGCTTCACCTGGTCGACAGCGTCTAGCCGCGCTGCCGGGAAGTCGAGAAACTGAACGCTTGTCGTTCTTAGTAGTTCCGCTGCCTTCAGGTCTTCTTTCCGGCCCTGTCGGATCAGTTCTTCATTAAACAGCGGCGGACACCCTCGCGTAACAATACACACATGGACCTTCTCTCCAAGCATTGTAAGCTTGGCTATTGTCCCTCCGACTCCGAGAATTTCATCGTCCGGATGGGGCGCAATTACGAGGGTACTCATAACGGCAAGACTCCTCTCTCAATCACTCTTGCCGGTACACCGACAACCTTGCTGTGAGCATCGACATTATGGAGTACAACGCTCCCAGAGCCAACAATGCAGCCCTCGCCGAGCTTTATCTGCCCGTTGCAGAGTGCTGCACTTCCAAGGAAAACTTTATCTTCAACAACCACGTCTCCATTCAGGATAGAGCAGGTCGATAAATTCACATGATTCCCGACTCTGCATTCGTGTTCAACGAGAGCCTTTGTATTGATTATGTTGTTGTCTCCAATAACGGAGCCGGCAATGATGGTCGTAAACTTCCCGATAAAGTTTCCTTTTCCAAGGAGTGCTGATTCAGCAACGATAGCGCTCGGATCAATGATATTGATAAACGAGAGTCCAAGCAGTTTTATGTATTCATACCATCTTGCTCTCGCCTCACAGCTTCCTATTGCAATATGGTAGAGATAACTCTTGTAATCGGGAATATCCTCAATTCTCTTGAAGATCGTTCTTCCGAGATACCTGCCGGTCTTGACCTCATCGACATACCCGACAATCTGGATTCCCGCCATCTTCGCAGAATCACTAACAGAGGCAGCATGGCCACCGGCTCCAATCAAAATGACCTTTTGCTCCTGCATTTTCACTCTCCCCGCATTTTCTTGTATTCGTCTGCAGGAACAATGACAGCTTCCATTTCATCGTACCAGATTGCTCTCGCATTGATTCTGCGCTTTGCGACCTTAACTTTTGCGCCTTCAATGCCAAGCTTTCTGACCAGATCATTGTAGTCGAGTTCACTTCGGCATACGATCATAACATAGTCGTATTTCTCATAGTGAATAAGTTCCATTTCCTTGATTGGCCGCTCATCCACCGGAGTCTCTTTCAGATCGATGTCCATTTTGAAGTTGCCCATGAGATCCGCTGTCCAGTCTCCGAGTTCATCCATATCCCACTCGCCAGCATGACTGTTGAGTTTGATATTGATGTACTTCTGCTCTGCAACCGTATATCCAATAAGCAGTTTGCAGACAACTTCGGTATCAGGATTTTCAGCTTTGATAATACTGACTCTCTGGTTGCCGCCAATGACCTGGTTCTTTTCATTGATGACGATGATGTCAAAATCACCGTATTCCTTGAGGGACTTCTGCAGGTCATCCTTTTTCTGCTTCTTAATCTTCCTCGGATTTCCGAAGTCGAGTTTAAGGTCTCCGACTCTCCTTGTCACGACCTCAATGCGCTTCTCCATTTGTTTCTCCTCCTGCTTTTGTATTCCTGAATTGAAAAAAATCCGCTCTGTCAACAATACAGAGCGCCGTGGATGTTATGTAACTTGAATCAGGTTTTCCGATTCTGTAGAATATAGTTATCGCTTTGCACGTTATATTATGGAGGTGCTATGATGTACGACGGAAACGAAAAGGTGATTCTCAATGGAGAATACCTTGACTATTCCATGCTTGACTTCTGGCGTTGGGCCTATTCAAACATTCATTACAATATGCAGCGAGGCACATTCGCTGACTATCTTGTGCGCTGTGCCTTAGAACGCGGAGGCTTTCCGACGCGGCCAGAGATTGGAACCGGATTTGAACCCTATGACCTTGAAGGTCCAATCATTCCTGCAACCGGAAAACCAGCCCGCATTGAAGTCAAATCAGCCGGCGTTCTCCAGGCTTGGGGAAAGTCAAGCAGAATTGCTTTCTCGATTGCTCCGGCAAGAATCCCGGAGAATGGAGATATCAAGCACAACGCCCCGCAGCAGCGGAACAATGACATTTACGTCTTTGCATTCTTCACTGCAGAAGACAAGAGCGCAAATATCCTCGATATGTATTGGTGGAAGTTCTACGTTCTGTGTACGCAGCGGATCAACTCAGATCCTAAACTGAATGAACTCAGAACGATATCACTCAAAAAGATCGAGAAGCTTTGTTCCCCTATCCTTTTTGATAATCTTGCGCAGGCAATAGACGCAGCTGCAAAGACGATCTCATAACGCGCTACGGTTCCTTGCTGAGTTCTCCTGCGTACCACTTCAGAAACTTCGCGTACTCTTCGCGGAGAAATTCGAGATTGTCACCAAGATCTTCGACCGATATTTCTTCGCCGAAGAACATATTGACGAATGCTTGAAAAGACATAATCAAACCTCCCCCATTATTTCAAAATGCCCGGCAGCCATGAAAGGACAAAGTGGCTGTCGGGCTTTTTCGAGTTCTGCAAAGCAGCAATTTCGCAGGAGAGAATCAAAATTGTCTGCTTTGAAACTCTGGTATGTGGCGTTTCTTATTTTGCTGTTATACACAATACACACTTCCTATTGGACTTACAATGACATTTCGTGAAATTATGCGACATTTGATGTCAAAAATGGTTCACAATCTCAATTTTATCAGATTTCATAATAAAAAAGCAGCACACCGCGTTGGTGCACTGCTTTCTTTCGCTTTGAATCAATAGTGCTTCTTGTGTTCAATAACCCATCCAAGAAGTTCCTCATAGGACATCGATCCATCCGCAACAGATAGGCCGACATTAACAATGTCCTCGTCTGTATAGCTGAGTCTGATACCGTTTACCTCGAGGAATGTAAGCATAACATATACGCCAATCCGCTTGTTCCCATCGACAAATGCGTGATTGGAAATAAGGCAGTATCCAAGTCGTGCTCCTTTCTCTTCCTTCGACGGATAAAAGTCAGTACCGTCAAAACTGGAAAACGCACTTTCAAGTGCAGATTCAAGAAGCGATTCATCTCGAACTCCAATGCTCCCTCCGGTGCTTTCCGCAATAATCCGGTGAAGAAGCAGGACCTTTTCTTTCGAGAACTTTATCATTTCGCCAACTCCTCAAATGCGCCCTTGTGTTTACGCAAAATCCGCTGTGCAACGAAATCAATCTTTTCATCGTCGCTCATTTCGATTCTGTCGTCGTCTCGGCGTTCTGTTCTGGGCCGCGCAACGTCAAATGGAATCCCATTTTCGTATAAGCATTGCCGAAGGAACATATTGACTGCAGTCGAAAGATCAAGTCCGAGGTCTGCATAAAGCTCCTGAGCCTTTGCCTTAACATCTGCATCAATGGATAATGTCGTTGGTACTTTCGCCATGAAATCATCTCCTTTATCCACAATATACGCATATCCTATGTAAAAGTCAATATGTCATGTGATATTTTGCTCATGCTTTCCGCCGTTTCTTCGCATACCGGACCATTTCCTCGCCGTGGAGGCCAATAGCGGTAAATGTTCCGTTCCAGAATTCAGCATCAATCTTCAGCTGGTCCATAAACTTGATTGCCTTGACACTGCTGTCGAATGTCGCTTCAAAGGGTTCCAGGCCGTCAGGCCACAAAAAGCTCCATGCGGACGGCTTCTTGTACTTGACGACGAACTTGTCTCCGCTGCGTTCAAATCTTGCCGTGATATCGTACCCTGTATTCTTTTTCATATCGGATAGCTCCTTTTGTTTTTCTATGACTATACGTTACAATGCCTACCTGCCTAGTCAATAGGACGACAAAAAATATCCGCAGTGTCCATTTTCATGGTACACTGCGGATTTTCAGGTCTTAATTCCCTGCTTTGAAGTTGTAGATTGGCTTAATGATCGCGTCAATTTGTGCTGTTGGTCCAATGTTATTGACGATATCGTCCATGCCCTTGTAGGCCATCGGGCATTCATCCAAGGTGCTTTGCCCGACCGATGTGGTGTAGATGCCTTCCATCTGTTTTGCGAATTCATCGACTGTGAAGGCTTCTTTGGCTGCGCTCCTGCTCATCAACCGGCCGGCGCCATGTGGAGCGGAGCAGTTCCAGTCTGGATTGCCTTTTCCCGTACAGAGCAGGCTGCCGTCTCTCATGTTGATAGGAATGATAAAGCGCTCGCCGAGCTGCGCAGACACGGAGCCTTTCCGGAGAGTCATGTTTCCGACATCAATATAGTTATGGATTGTCGTGAAACCATCTTCGCAATGCAGATCCATCGTATTGATAATTGCCCGCATCATGCAGTATCTGTTGAGGCGCGCAAACCTTTGGACAACTTGCATATCATTCAGGTAATCATCGAACAGCGATCCCTGCACATAAGCAAGAGGTTTCGGGACGAGAGTATGTTTCCTTTCTCCTCTCAGTTTCTCAATCGCGCTCTGGATTTCGTTCTTTCGCCCAGCAGCCTTCAGTGACTCAATCACCTCGTCGATTTCCGCCTTGCTATACTGGGTGAGCTGCTTATACGCTTCTTCCTGATAGTAGTTCGCAACCTCAAGTCCGAGGTGGCGGCTTCCGGAATGGATGACGATGTAGATATGCCCTTCAACGTCCACATTCGCTTCAATGAAGTGGTTTCCGCCGCCGAGTGTTCCAATGCTGCGTTTTGCTCTCTCGATGTCAACATGATTTCTGCATCTCAGATGAGATGCAAGGTCAAGTAGATCAGCCTCCGGAACAGCTTGACTATGGATTGAAAACCCGGACGGAATCTCCCGCCGAATAACCTCATCAAGCTTTTTCAGATCAATGTGATCTTCACGAATCCGGGCGACATTCATGCCGCATCCGATATCAACGCCGACCAGGTTCGGGCAGATCTTATCGCTGATGGTCATCGTAGTCCCGATTGTGCAGCCAGCGCCAGCATGGATGTCAGGCATCATGCGGACCTTACTACCTTGGACATATGGCTGGTTAAGAAGATTGATAACCTGCGAGATCGATTCATTGTCAACAACATCGGTGAACACTTTTGCCGTTCCATATTTTCCAGAAAGTTCGATCATACTGCTTCCTCCTTAAAAGTGGTGGGCCGCCTCGGAGTCGAACCGAGATTTTACCAGTTATGAGCTGGTCGCTCTAGCCTTTGAGATAGCGGCCCATCAATCCCGGCTTAACGTACCGGCCGTGAGGTCTTGCGCGCAGACCAACGGCAGATTTGGTGATTGCACACCGGAGGTCGAGTATCAACAGCCCTTAAAACCCTCCCAGAGGTACTGCCTAGCTTGGCGGATTTCAGTTCGCCCCAAGCATTACGAACAAGTGCGGATCCAGCCGATTCGACCACTAGTGAGTCTTTCCCGGCAAGCTGGACGGGACGTTCCAAAATGGACTTGTGCCGTCTCTACGAAGATCTTATCCGCTCGATCTTTACCTTTTTGGCCGAAACACGCAAACGACTTTTACTGCGCTGTCGGTACGAGTGTTACCTCGCCCCGGTGGGTTTCCACCACTATATTCTGTTGGTTTCGGCATCCCACGCATCAAGCGCAGGGGATATGATGGCTGTTCATCTAACTCCATTTACTACAGCTGCTATTCCTCAAGTAGTCTCATTGCCAACAAGTTCTACAACCTTGTAAGGCGCCCTTTAAGCTTCGTAGCACCATCATATTTTGCAGCGTGGCTCTATCCCACTTTCCGGCCCATATAGCTGCATTTTTGCCTCGTTCTCCTTAGGCACTGCGGGTACAGCGCCCTTAGCCGGTGGCCCTGCGGTTATGCCCAATGCCGGCAAGCGGCGGGCCTGCTGTGCAGGGTTATGAATCCACCTTGTTATGATCTCGCACGGAGAACCCCAACGGGCGGCTGGCAGGGGTAGCAGGATTTGAACCTGCGGATATGGGAGTCAAAGTCCCATGCCTTAGACCGCTTGGCGATACCCCTGTATGCAGGCTCATGCAGCGGCGTCCCGCCGAACCAACCTGTAACCTTGACCAGAGCAGGCCCCCGGTCGAGTAAGCGGCATTTCCGCTTGAAGCATGATTTGATGGTTCCTTATCTCCACCTTGTTACCCTCATGATGGACGATCTGAGTGGGGAGTTCCCATTTCGCTTGTTTACTCCCAAACTTCGCTATCGGCTATATCAACCCGACGACACCGCTGCCAGATGCGGAGGTTTCATTCCAACTACGGTTTAACGAGTAACCACCTCGTATGTTGGCGGGCATGGTGCGAAGCGCCTTATCTGCGTCATTATAACGGTGTTTTCTCCACATCGGCCGTAGCAGCTGATACTAACCATGCAGATTTGCAGACTTCGCTGGTGCGGCTTGGCAGAATCGAACTGCCTTGGGTCAGTTGCTCTTCGCTGCCCTTTACCAAATGCCGCGTGTTGCCACACTTACGCAGTGGCTGCGGAGGGTTTATTATACTTGTAGAAAGCGCCACGAAACCCACAAGAGGGCGCTTTGGTGGATGCGGCGGGGATTTGAACCCCGCATGGTGCAGGCAGTATGCGACGAGCTTTGTTCCCGTCCGAGGTGGCTTCTTCAACCCCAATAGGTTTGAGTGTGTCGCGCTTTCCTGCACCGCATACCCTTGCTGCCTTTCCACTCGGCCACGCATCCGTATACAATTCTAAAGAAAATACATCTCCACCGATACCTTTGGCCTGAAAAAGACAGGGTATTTTGCCATAAGATAGTGAACGAGGTCGTCTGGGCCTATCTGCCTCACCGAGTCTTCAAGTTCTGGATACCTCCCGACAATTCCCTTTAGTCCAATCGAAAGCGGGTCGCGCCATCCGATTTTGCAGCACTGTTTCAGGAGCTTTGTGAAGTCGTATTTGTCCAGTTCTTCTGCGGCTTTCTTTTTACTTGGATTGTAGTCAAACACCGGCGTTCTCCCTTCATCCTTTGACCGTCTTCTCGCTTAGATTCTCACATCACGGAAATCTTCCCGGAACCATTACGTTGTGGGCTCTACGTTCTCTCGAACCTCGATCCACCTACCGTGCAGTTTTCAGCGGGCATTGTCATTCTTTGTGGGGTGAGACGGGAACCGCCCACATCAGCCGGGAGCGACCCGGCAACTGGTGGAACCGACCAGACTCGAACTGGTGGCCTCCTGATCCCAAATCAGGCGCGCTACCAACTGCGCTACGGCTCCATATTGGCGGCAGATGGAGGAGTCGAACCTGACCGTTTGGGGACTCGGAC
>ENA-UAKS01000027-UAKS01000027.1-human-gut-metagenome-genome-assembly--contig:-NODE-27-length-65008-cov-8.200129_pt1 | contig 65008 bp, 63 predicted proteins | sample MGYA00243692_ERZ654452 | MGnify/ENA primary metagenome ERZ654452 (study PRJEB26926, sample SAMN06164442) | human gut metagenome | biome: ENVO:00009003; feature: ENVO:2100002; material: ENVO:00002003...
GAGATCGCTCAGTGTCTCGTGGGCTCGGAGATGTGTATAAGAGACAGGTACCGGCTCGTGTGGGTCGTGCCGGATCCGGCCGCTTTCCGGGACGTGCATGAAAAGAACGTGTCCTTTGCCGGCACGCGGGGAACATGGGCGCTGCTGCGGCTGTTCTGGCTGCGCGCCCGCGCCGCTGCCATCGTGGACTGCAACGGCCAACTCCAGAAGCTCCGGCCGGAGACCGTGCATCTGTACCTGACGCACGGCAGCCCGCTCAAGAGCGTGCACGACTACTATTTCTGCGACCCGACGACTGACTGGGCGCTGAGTCAGGCCCCGTTTTTTGACGCCGTGAACAGCTATGAATTTCACATCCCGCCGGAAAAGCTCGTCACGCTCGGCTTCCCGCGCAACGACGACCTGTTCACGCACAAATGCGACCTGAAGGACATCTTCGGCGCGGAGTTTGACCGCTTCGTCGTCTGGTATCCCACGTACCGCCAGCACAAGAACAACCTCGTTGCGACGACGGACATCTCCGTCCCCGTCATCCATGACCCGGCGGCGGCCGCGGCCGTGAACGAGGCCGCGCGGGCGACGAACACGCTCGTGATCGTCAAGCCCCACCCGGCGCAGGACCTGTCGCACATCCGCGCGCTGGAGCTGAGCCACCTCCGCTTCATCGACGACGGGCTCTTCGCCGCGCACGGCATCACGTCCTACGAATTTCTCGCCTGCACGGATGCCCTCATCACGGACTATTCCTCCGTACTGTTTGACTATCTGCTCACGGGCAAGCCCGTGGGGCTGACGTTCGAGGACATCGACGCCTACGCCAAGCAGCCGGGCTTTGCCATCGACCCGCAGCCGCTGCGCGAGAGCGCGGCCCCGCTCGACACGCCGGACGATTTCCGCACGTTTTTCGAGCAGCTCGCCGCGGGCGATGATCCGCTGCGGGCCAAGCGCCTGCAGCTCACGAAGCTGACCAACCAATACACAGACGGGCACTCCGCCGAGCGCGTCGCCGCGTTTCTGGCCGAGCGCCTCCGGGAAAGGGAACACACATGAGACGTGTTATCACTTACGGCACCTTTGACCTGCTGCACTACGGGCACATCAATCTCCTGCGCCGCGCCAAGGAGCAGGGCGATTATCTGATCGTGGCCCTGAGCACGGACGAATTCAACTGGAACGAAAAGCAAAAAAAGAGCTACTTCTCCTACGAGGACCGCAAGCGGATGCTCGAGGCCATCCGCTACGTTGACCTCGTCATCCCGGAGGAGAGCTGGGATCAGAAGATCACCGACGTGGACAAATACCACGTGGATGTGTTCGTCATGGGCGACGACTGGAAGGGCAAGTTCGACTTCCTGAAGGACAAATGCGAGGTCGTCTACCTCCCCCGCACGCCCGAGATCTCCACGACGAAGATCAAGACCGATCTGCACACCTGAAGAACACAAAACGCATGCCGCCCGGCGAACGCCGGGCGGCATGCGTTTTGTCCCAAAGTCCTGCTCGGGCTTTGGGACAAGCGCTGGATTTTATCCGAGGCGGCCTTGCCCCCTCGGGCTCCCCCGCTGCTCCATGATTTTGTCCTTGTGCATAGGTTTGCAGACGGCATGTTTTTCCCTCCCGCGCCATAGAGTGGTACAAACTGCGTCGGGAGGTCGCGCGCGTGCACACAAATCGCAGGCTCATCGTCAACACCGCGCTCATGACCGGCTCGTCGATCGTGATGCGCTGCATCGGGCTCGTCTTTCAGGCGTGGATCGTCGGGCGCATCGGCGCGGCCGGCATCGGGCTGTACCAGCTCGTCATGTCGGTGAGCGTGCTGTTTGCAACCTTCGCCATCTCGGGCATCCGCTTTGCTACCACGCGCCTGATCTCCGAGGAGATGGGGCTCGAGCGCGGCGCGGGCGTCACGGGCGCGATGCGCCGGTGCGCGTGCTACGCGCTGTTTTTCGGCCTGTGCGCGGGTACGATGGTGTATTTTCTGGCCGAGCCCGTGGGCTTTCTCTGGATCGGCGACGCGCGCACGGTGCGCTCGCTGCGCATCACGAGCATCAGCCTGCCGTGCATCGCGCTCTCGTCGGTCATGGACGGGTATTTCACCGCCTCCGGCCGCGTGTGGAAGCCGACGCTCGTGCACCTGATCGAGCAGCTGGTGAGCATCACGTGCGTGATGTGGTTTTTGTCCTTTGCGGCCGCCGGGGATCTGGAGCAGAGCTGCGCCGCCGTCACGGCGGGCGGTGCGTGCGCGGACGTGGTGTCGCTGCTGATGATGGCGGCAATGTATCTCCTCGACCGGCGCAAATACCGCCGCGGCGGCGACACCGTGCCGCACCTGACGCGGCGGATGCTCGCCGTGGCGCTGCCGCTGGCGGTGTCGGCCTATGCGCGCACGTCGCTCACGACGCTCGAGCATCTGCTCATCCCGCGCGGGCTCAAAAGCTCCGGTCTGACGGCCGACCGTGCGCTCGCGGGCTACGGCATCGTGCACGGCATGGCGCTGCCGGTGGTGCTCTTCCCCTCGTGCCTGCTGTATGCGCTGGCGGATCTGCTCGTGCCGGAGCTGACGACGGCGCAAGTATCCGGCCGGTGCGGGGACATCCGGCGGCTGGTGCGCACGCTGCTGTACCGGTGCCTGCTGTTCGCGTGCGGTACGGCCGTGCTGCTGCTGGCGTTTTCCGGGCCGCTCGGGCGGTTGATCTACCACTCGGACGACGCGGGACGGTTCATCCGGCTGCTCGCGCCGCTCGTGCCGGTGATGTATCTCGACACCGTGACCGACGGCTGTCTGCGCGGGCTCGGCCAGCAGACGCGCTGCATGGCCATCAATGTATTCGACGCCACGCTCGGCGTGGTGCTCGTGTGGGTGCTGCTGCCGCGGTTCGGGCTGGCGGGGTACATCTTCATTTTGTATTTCAACGAGTGCGTGAACTTCACGCTCAGCTTCACCTTGCTGCTGCGCACGGTGCGCCGCTGCTGCGCGGATGAAAAGCCGCCGGCGGGCTGAGAGCTGTCGCCGCGTAAAACGGAAAACCGCCCGCGGGCAAAAGCCTGCGGGCGGTTTGGGGATATGGTTACGGTCTGCGCCTCAGTGCTGCGGGGTGGGCGTTTTGGACTGCACCGGCGGGGTCTGGTTTTTCTTGCGCAGCTCCGGGAAGAGCAAAAACTCCACGCGCTTATACAGCAGATACGTCAGCGCCGAGTCGACGATGCCCTTGATGAGGTTGAACGGGACGACGGCGAACAGCACGAGCGTCGGCACACTGGTGATGCCCTTGTTCACAGCCGTGCCCATGGCGACGATCTGATCGATCGGCAGGTGGAACAGCTCGGCGAACTTCGGGATCAGGTACAGGGCGTTGAAGAGGCTGCCGAAGACCGTCATGCACAGCGTGCCGACGGCCATGCCGATGATGGCGGTGCGGCGGGTCTTGTGGTGGTGGTAGATGACAGCGGCGGGAAGGACGAACGTGCAGCCGACGACGAAGTTGGCAAAGTCGCCGACAAAAGCTGTGCTCGTGCCCTTGAGCAGGAGCTTGAGCAGCACCTTGAGCAGCTCGGTGATAACACCGGCCACAGGTCCGAGATAGAACGCGCTCATGAGCACCGGCAGCTCGCTCAGGTCCATCTTATAGAAGCCGGGCGCAAAAAACAGCGGGATCTCCAGCATCATGAGCACGCCGCCGAGGGCGGAGAACATGGCCACATAGCTGATGTTGCGGCTGCGGCTGCGGCGCTGCAGATCGTGGCAGACCGTGCGCTCAAACAGATACGCAAGGCCGAGCAATGCCGCGAACACAAGCGCGCAGACACCGATAAAGGACAGGTTTTCTTTCAACATGACAAAGCACCTCCATGGAATGAAAAACACCTGAAAGAACATGTCCTTCAGGCGCTGCGAACTTGTGGAGGTTCGTAACATCTTCTATCATCCAGACTATACTGTCGGTATCGGAATTGCACCGATTCAACCTTGCTCGGCTCGCGGACTATCACCGCCGGTCGGGAATTACACCCTGCCCCGAAGACATCTCGATTCAGTTGTTTAACTACTGTCTGCATTATAGCACAGTGCCCGGAAATTGCAAGCACTTTTTTCAGGAAAGGTTTGACAGGCGCTTTTTTGACGCGTACAATGGATGCCAGCACCGAAAAGGAGACTGCCGCCATGCCTGAGCGCGAACACACCTGCTGCTTCACCGGCCACCGGGAATACAAGCTGCCCTGGGGCAGCGACGAGAACGACCCCCGCTGCCGCAAGCTGCAGCAGCAGCTCTTCGACGCCGTGGACGCCGTCTACGTCGCCGGCATCCGCCACTTCATCTGCGGCATGGCCAACGGCTGCGACCTGTATTTTTTCGACGCTGCGCGCTATCTGCGCCTGCAGCACCCCGAGGTCACGATCGAGGCGGCCATCCCCTTCGCCGGCCAGGCCGACCGCTGGCGGCCGGAGCTGCGCGAGCGCTACGCCTACGACCTGCGCCAGTGCGACTATCAGACGCTCGTGCAGGAGGCCTACACCCCCGGGTGCATGATGCGCCGCAACCGCTACATGGTCGATGCCTCGCGCATCCTCATCGCGGCATTTGACGGCCGGCCCGGCGGCACGGCCCGCACGCTCGAATACGCCACCCGCCGCCGGCTGGAGATCATCCAGATCCCGATTGACAGTACGCCGGCAGGCGAGATATAAAAACACGGGGAACGCCGAAAAGCGTTCCCCGTTTGCAGCGTGTCAAAAAAAGCCTCGCAGAGTTTGCCGCCCGCAGGCGGCAAAAAAGTGAAATTATTTTCTCTCACGACATGTGCGTGAGAGAAAATACCTCTCAGGCTGCAAGTGTGGAATTCGTGCGCCATCGGCGCACAAATTCTGCGCGCAGCAGACTGCGGGCCTTTTGTCGGAAAACCATTGGGGGTTTCCGACAGGTTGAACACGGGGAACGCCGAAATGGCGTTCCCCGTTTGCTTTTTTTGCGGCTGCTAGCAGGCTTCGATCTCCTTGATGGTGTACTCGTTGCCGCTGAGCAGATAGGTATGCTCACTCTTGCAGTGCGGGCATATCTTGGCGTATTTGACCGTTGGATATGTCTGTTTGCAGTCCTCGCAGTAGGTCACGGCGGGGAGCGTCTCGATCTTCAGCTCCGCGCCCTTGAGATACTGCGATTTTTCCACCGCCCACTTCCAGCAGTCGGTCAGGTAATACGGGATGATGCCGCTGACCTCGCCGACCTCCAGCGTGACGCTGGCGACCTGGGTCAGGTGGTTTTCCTCGACGACCTTTTCGACCTCCTGGATGACATAGAACACGGTTCCCAGTTCGTGCATCGCGTTTTCCTCCGGTCGGCTTACTTCGCGCGCTTGCCCTTGATGTCCTTGATGGTGAGCTTGGCTGCGCGCTTGACCATGTGCGGCAGGATGGCCTTCATCTTGTCCTCGGTGCGGTACATACGGCTGGCCTCCGGCATATCGCGCTGCAGGTGGATCGCATCAAACTCGCAGCGGGTGGTGCACAGGCCGCAGCCGATGCACTTGTTCTGGTCGACGACGGACACGCCGCAGCCGAGGCAGCGGGACGCCTCCGCCTTGACCTGCGCCTCGGTAAAGGTGATGCGGTCGTTCGAGAACGTCTTGGCCTTGCTCGCGTCGTGGGCGACGGTCTGGCGCGCCGGGGCGTCAAAGCAGTCGATGGGCACGACGGCCTGCTTCTTGTCGAGCTCGTAGAATTCGCGCGGGTCACGCGCCAGCGTCAGGCTCTGGCCCTCATGCACGTAGCGGTGCAGGGAGATAGCGCCCTCGCGGCCGGCCGCGATCGCGTCGATGGCAAACTTTGGGCCGGTGACCACGTCGCCGCCGGCGAAGATGTCGGACTGCGCGGTCTGATACGTCACGCCGTCGGCCTGGACGGTGCCGTTGCGGTTGAAGGCCATGGCCTCCGGCGCGATGCGGCCGAGGTCGACGCGCTGGCCGATGGCGCCGATGACGGACGTGACCTCGATGGTCTCGAACTTGCCGGTGCCGACAGGCTTGCGGCGGCCCTTCGCGTCGGGCTCGCCCAGCTCCATGATCTCGACCTTGAGGGCCTTGACCTTGCCGTTTTCGCCGAGGATCTCGGCCGGTGCGCTCAGGAAGCGGAACTGCACGCCCTCTTCCATGGCTTCCGCGACTTCCTCTGCGTCCGCCGGCATCTCGGCCTGGCTGCGGCGGTAGATGATGTAAGTATCCTTCGCGCCGAGACGGATGGCCGTGCGGCAGACGTCCATGGCGACATTGCCGCCGCCGATGACGGCGCACTTTTTGCCGATGCGCGGCTTCTTGCCGAGGTTGACCTTGCGCAGGAAGTCCACGCCGCCGTACACGCCGGAGAGCTCTTCGCCGGGCACGCCGATGGGTGCGCTCTTCTGCGCGCCGATGGCAAGATAGAAGCCCTTGTAGCCCTGCTCACGCAGCTGGTCGATGGTGAGATCCTTGCCGATCTCGACGCCGCACTGGAAGTGGACGCCCATCTCACGGAGCACCTCGATCTCGGCGTTGACAACATCCTTCTCGAGGCGGAAGCTCGGGATGCCGAGGGTCAGCATGCCGCCGGGCACTTCGTTTTTATCAAACACGGTGACGTTTTCATAGCCCATGTTCGCCAGATAGTAGGCGCACGACAGGCCGGCCGGGCCGGCACCGATGATGGCGATCTTCTCCGGGTAGGGATCGGCGATGCCGCGGTGGGTGATGACCTTCGGGATGTAGCGCTTGTCGGCCTGGAGCTCCTGCTCGGCGACAAACTTCTTGATCTCGTCGATGGCAACGGCGCGGTCGACATCGCCGCGGGTGCAGGCTTCCTCGCAGCGGCGGTTGCAGATGCTGCCGCAGACGGCCGGGAACGGGTTATCCTGCTTGATGAGCTTGAGCGCGTCCAGATAGCGGCCCTGCGCGGCCAGATTGATGTAGCCCTGCACGGCGATGTGCGCCGGGCAGGCGGTCTTGCACGGGGCGGTGCCGGACTCGTGGCACTGCTTCTGGTTGTCGTCCTTATAGTTCGGGCTCCACATGTGCTCGCCCCAGTGGTTGTCATCCGGCAGGGGCTGCTTCGGATACGTCACCGGGCCGGTCTTGGTGCACAGCTTCTGGCCGAGCTTGGCGGCGCCGGCCGGGCAGACCTCGGCGCACTTGCCGCAGGCGACACACTTCTCAGCGTCGACATGGGCGCGGTAAGCGGAGGCGGACATGTTCGGCGTGTTGAACAGCTGGCTCGTTCTCAGCGCGAAGCAGGAGCCGAGCGCACAGTTGCAGATGGCAAAGATCTTATCCTCGCCGTCGATGTTCGTGATCTGGTGGACATAGCCGTTGTCCTCGGCGCGCTGGATGATCTCCATCGCCTCTTCATAGGTAATGTCGCGGCCCTTGCCGGTCTCGCGGCAGTAGTCGGCAAACTGGCCGACGGCAATGCACAGCTCGTCCTGCAGCTCGCCGCAGCCCTCGCCCTGAATGCGCATGGCGTTGCGGCAGGAGCAGTAGCCGACGCCGATGTGCCCCTCATACTTCTTCAGCCAGTGGGAGATGTGCTCCACATCGACCGACTCGTTCGTGGCCGGAATGGCCTTCTCGACCGGGATGACGTGCATGCCGACGCCGGCGCCTCCGGGAGGCACCATGCAGGTGATCTTCGTCAGCGGCAGAAACGACATGCGCTCGAAAAACTGCGCGATCTCCGGGTGCGTCTCGACCTGCTGGAGGTTCATGTTCATCAGCTCGGCAGAACCGGGCACGAAGATCGGCAGCGTCCACTGTTTGTGATGGTCTGCGTTCTCCCAGTTGTACTCGAGCAGGCCGATCATGGACATCTGGTCAAACAGCTGCTCGATGTAGACCGGATCCTTACCCGTCTTTTTGCTCATCTCGGCCGGTGTGGTCGGGACACGGACCTTCATCGCGAGCGCAAGCTCCGCCATTTCGTCGGTGACGACGCTGGCCAGGCCGTAATACTCGGGCGAATCCTCGTCGAGCTTGGTCATGCCGAGCTTCACGTCCACGCGGTCCGTGATCTTTTTGCCCAGCTTCAGGATCAGTTCTCTTGCCATGTTTCAGGCTCCTTTCTTCCCCTTAAAATGTTTTGTTTTCATTCCCTGGTTTGTGAATAGATGCGCAATCTATTGTAGCACATCTCACGCATACAATTCAATACGCAAATGCACAGCACATTGTTGAAAATTGCAAAATCCCGGTCGATCTTCCCCGCCTGTCTTGACATTCTGCACAGGCGGTGATATGCTTTTTAGTAACCATTTGGTCAATATCGCGCACATTCACGAGGAGGGAACGGCCATGGCTCAGATCCGGATCCATGTTCTGCACTGCGGGAAGATCGGCGTGGCGCCGAACCTGCCGGCGAGTGCCCAGTGGCGCTGGCCGGCAAAAGCGGACGCGCGGCGGCTCAAGAGCGGCGCGCGCATCTGGCTGCCGGTGTCGGCGTATCTGGTGGAGCACCCGAAGGGCCTGTTTCTGGTGGACGCCGGTCTGCCGCGCACCGTGAGCCCGACCGGCATCGAGGACCGCGCGGCGCAGCTTCGGATGTTCGGCCGCGGGTGGTACACGCTCGTGCACAGCGTCGTGGAGCCGGGGCAGTCGATCGGCGAGCAGCTGGCCGCGCGCGGCATCCGGCCGCAGGATCTGGACTATGTGCTCTTTTCCCACCTCGACCCGGACCATATCGCGGGCATCAGCGAGGTGCGGGGTGCAAAGCGTCTGCTGGTGGCGGAGGAGGAATACTTCTGGTCGTGCCGCGTGAACCTGCGCTACACCTCGCGCAAGCTGTGGATGGACGAGCCGCCGGAGCGGTTCTGGTACCGCGTGAACCACATCGGGCCGGAGAGCCGCTCGTACGACCTGTTCGGGGACGACTCGGTGCATCTCGTGCACATCGCCGGGCACACGGAGGGCATGTTCGCCACGCTCATCCGCAGCGGCGGCCGGTACGTGCTGCTCAACGCCGACGGCGCGGCAAGTCCCCGCTCCTGGGCGGAGGGCACCGTGCCCGGCATCTGTGAAAACAGCGTGCGCGCGAAAAAGGCGCTCGACTGGATCGGCGAGATGAGCCGGGACGGCGCCTGCGCGGCGTCTCTGTGCAGCCACGACCCGGACGCCGCGCCGCAAACGATCGAATTTTAGAATCGATAGATTTGCTTTTTCTAATGCATATTTCATACTGCTTTTGTGGATCTCGGGGTTGACAAGCGCAGAAAACTGCGTTATACTGCGCTCGTTTCCACCGGAAACCGTGATTTTTAACGAAAGGAGACGCGTTGTATTATGAAGTTTGCTCAGACGAACAACATGATGATGGCTATGATGATGTACATGCCCGGCTGCATGTGCATGTCTCGTCGTGCTCAGAAATATGACTCGTCTTGTGTTCGCTTCCAATAACGGCTGATCCAGAATTCCAAGCCGTATCCACAGAGGCCGGAAGACAACGAGTCTTCCGGCCTCTGTTTTTTGTACCGAAAAATTATTCTGCGAGGGAGAATCCACCATGATCGAAATCGAACATCTCAACAAGACTTACCCCTCACCGGGCGGCGACATCCACGCGCTGCGGGACGTCAACCTCCGCATCGAGGACGGGGAGATCTTCGGCATCATCGGCCTGAGCGGTGCCGGCAAGAGCACGCTCGTGCGCTGTATCAACCTCCTCGAGCGGCCGACCTCCGGCACGGTGCGCATCGACGGGCGCGACATGACGCAGCTCAGCCGCCGCGACCTGCTCAAGGCCCGGCAGGACATCGGCATGATCTTCCAGAGCTTCAACCTGCTCGAGCAGCGCACGGTGCTGCGCAACATCTGCTTCCCGCTCGAGATCGCCGGCGTCAAGCGCGACGAGGCTCAGGCCCGCGCCGCCGAGCTGCTCGAACTCGTCGGATTGTCCGACCGCGCGAAAAACTATCCCTCGCAGCTTTCCGGCGGCCAGAAGCAGCGCGTGGCCATCGCCCGCGCCCTCGCCACGCGGCCGAAATACCTCCTGTGCGACGAGGCCACCAGCGCCCTCGACCCGAACACCACGCAGTCGATTCTCCACCTGCTCAAGGAGATCAACCAGACGCTCGGCGTGACGATCGTCGTCATCACGCACGAGATGCGCGTCATCGAGCAGATCTGCCAGCGCGTGGCCGTCATCGACCAGAGCTGCATCGCCGAGATCGGCAACGTCAGCGACGTGTTCACGCACCCGAAGTCCGACATCGCCAAGGCGCTCATTCTCCCGAAGAGCCCGGCCGAAAACCTCCCGCCGTGCACGGGCAGGCGCCTGCGCCTCGTCTTTGACGGCAGCTGCTCCAACGAACCGGTCATCTCGCGCATCACGCTTGAGTGCCACGTGCCGGTGAACATTCTCTTCGCCGACACCCGCATCGTCGAGGGCAGCATCTACGGCCACATGGTCATCGACCTGCCCGACGACCCGCAGCAGTTCCACGATGTGCTGCGCTGGCTCGACCATAACCACATCTCTTATCTACAGGAGGATGGAAGTCATGTCTGATCTGCTCATCAAACTCTGGCAAAACGGCATCTTGCAGCTCGGTATCTGGGAGACCATTTACATGACGCTCATCTCCACGTTCTTTGCCTATCTCATCGGCCTGCCGGTCGGCCTCATCCTGCGCATGACCGACCGCGACGGCATCCACCCCATCGGCTGGCTCAACCGCACGCTCGGCATCATCGTCAACGCCCTGCGCAGCATCCCGTTCATCATCCTCATGGTCGCCATGCTGCCGGTGGCAAAGGCCATCGTCGGCACCAGCCTCGGCAACCGCGCCGTGATCGTGACGCTCGTCATCGCCGCCGCCCCGTATGTGGCGCGCATGGTCGAGTCCGCCGCCAAGGAAGTGGACGCCGGCGTCATCGAGGCCGCGCTGTCCATGGGCGCGTCCACGCTGCGCATCATCTGGAAGGTCATCATCCCGGAGGCCAAGCCCTCGCTCATCACCGGCGCCGTCATCTCCACCGTGACCATCCTCGGCTACTCCGCCATGGCCGGCACGATCGGCGGCGGCGGCCTCGGCCAGATCGCCATCACCTACGGCTACCAGAAGTACGACGATCAGATCGTCTGGCTGTGCGTAGCGCTGACGATCATCATCGTGCAGATCCTGCAGGAGTTCGGCATGTACATCGCCCGCCGCACCGACCGGCGCTCCCGCACCTGACAGGAGGCAGCCCATGCGTTTACACTATCCCGCGCTGCTGCGCGTGAACATCCGGCGCGGACGAATGTGCCGCCCCGAATTGCACATCCTAACATCCGAAACCACACAAATTCCAAAATGAAAATATAAAGGAGAAACGAAAATGAAAAAGATCACGTCCCTCATCCTCGCCCTCGTGCTGACGTTCTCGCTCGTCGCGCTGAGCGCCTGCGGCAGCAAGACCACTGACGACAAGAACCCCGCCTCTGCCGATGACAAAGTCATCACCGTCGGCGCCAGCGCCACCCCGCACGCCGAGATCCTCGAGCAGGTCAAGCAGGCCCTCGCCGACGAAGGCTACGAGCTCAAGATCGTCACCTATGACGACTATGTCCTGCCGAACCAGGCTCTGGCCGACGGCACGCTCGACGCCAACTACTTCCAGCACAAGCCCTACCTCGACAGCTTCAACGCCAAAAACGGCACCAACCTTGTCTCTGTCGGCACCATCCACTATGAGCCGTTCGGCATCTACGGCAACGGCGTCACCGACCTGAAGGATCTCGCCAAGGGCGCGACCATCATCATCCCCGCCGACGACAGCAACGAGACCCGCGCCCTGTTCCTGCTCCAGCAGGAGGGCCTGATCAAGCTCCCCGATGACGCGGACGCTGCCAAGGGCGTGAGCACGCTCGACATCGTTGACGACGGCGGCTACAACATCGTCACCGTGCAGGCCGACACCGTCCCGGCGCAGCTCAAGAACGCCGCTGCCGGCTCCATCGCCGTCATCAACGGCAACTACGCCCTGGCCGCCGGCCTGAAGATCAGCGACGCGCTCGCCTCCGAGGATGCCAACGGCGCTGCCGCCCAGACCTACGCCAACATCATTGCCGTGCGCGCCGGCGACGAGAACAGCCCGAAGACCCAGGCCCTGCTCAAAGCCCTCAAGACCGACGCCGTGAAGCAGTACATCGCCGACACCTACAACGGCGCTGTCGTTGCGAGCTTCTAAGCACCCCCCTCTTTTGAAAAACGCACGAATCCCCCGGCTGCTGCCGGGGGATTTTTGCGCCTGTCAGGAGGCGTTGTGCGCATAGCTGTTGTCGACGAGGCGGTCAAAGTCCACCCAGTCGGCGTGGTCGAGCACGCCGGCCGTCTCCATGACGGTCTCGAGCCGCTCGAGGGACGAGCGCGTCATGACCGGCGTGGCGTTCCAGGCGTCGATGTCCTTGTAGCGCTGCACGACCTGCGTGAGCACAGGCACGCTCGTGTCCGGGAACTGCGGGGCGATGATCTCGGCGGTCTGCGCCGCGTCGTGCTCCGCGATCCATTTCTGCGCGCGGGCGATGGCATTTGTAAAGCGCTGCACGATGTCCGCATGGTCATGGATATACGCCTGCGAGGCGAAGTAGGCCGTGTACGGGATCTCGCCGCTCTCCTGGCCGATGGACGCAAGGATGTAGCCCTTGCCCTCCTGCGCGACCTCGGTGGCCGTCGGCTCGAAGAGCGTGACAAAGTCGCCGTTGCCACCGGTGAAAGCCCCGGCCATCATGTTGAACTGCACGGTCGTGTCCACAGCGGCATCCGTGCCTGGGACAACGCCGTTTTGCCGCATGACGTATTCGAGCGTCATCTCCGGCACGCCGCCCGCGCGGCCGCCGATAACAGTCTTGCCGCGCAGCAGCTCCCAGCTGAAGGGCACATCCGCACGCCCGACGAGGAACGACCCGTCGCGCTTCGTGAGCTGGCCGAACACGACCGGGTAATCGTCCTTGCCCTGATTGTACACATAGATGCACGCCTCCGGCCCGGCGAGCCCGATGTCTGCCTGCCCGGTGAGCACTGCCGTCATGACCTTGTCGGCGCCGCCGCCGTTGGTCAGCTCGATATTGAGCCCCTCATCGGCGAAAAAGCCCTGCTCCAGCGCCACATACTGCGGCGCGTAGAACACCGAATGCGTCACTTCACTCAGGCGGACGGTGGCCGTCTCCTGCTTGCCGCAGGCGCACAAGGCCACCAGCATCAGCGCCGCCAGAACCCCACAAAGAAACCGTTTCATTGCGTCACTCCCAACCGATTTTTGAAAAATTTCTCCAGCCACAGCACCAGCTGATACATCACGACGGCCGCCACCGCAAGCACGAGGACGGTCGCCATCACGAGGTCCATGTTGAACACCTGCGACCCGTAGACGATCAGATAGCCGAGACCGGCTTTGGAGACCAGAAATTCGCCCATGATGACGCCGACCCACGACAGGCCGACGTTCACGCGCAGCGTATTGAAGAGCGTGGCGTAGTTGGCCGGGATGACCAGCCGCCACAGGATCTGATGCCGGGTCGCGCCGAGCGTCTGCATCAGGCGGATCTTCTCCCGGTCCGTGGACAGGAAGCCGACATGCATATTCAGGATCGTGACAAAGATCGAGATCGCGATCGTCATGGCGATGATCGACTCTGTGCCCGCGCCGATCCAGACGATGAACACCGGGCCGAGCGCCGTTTTCGGCAGCGCGTTGAGCACGACCAGATACGGGTCGAGCACGCGCGAGAGCAGCTCGCTCCACCACAGGCCGATGGCGATGAGCGTGCCGAGCAGCGTCCCGAGCACGAAGCCGACCACGACCTCGAGGCACGACGTACCGATGTGCAGCCACAGCTCCCCGGAAGCCTGCAGGCCCACGAGCGTGTGCACCACGCGCGACGGGCTGCTGACGATGAAGGCATCCACCCAGCCGAGCCGGGCCGAGAGCTCCCACCAGCCGAGAAACGCGACCAGCAGCAGGATTTGCAGCGCCAGCACGAGCCGACGGCGGCGGCGCTGCGCGCGCAGATAGACCGCGCGCTGCGGGGAGGTCGATCGTTCAGACATTGACATCCAGCTCCTCCCATATTTGATTGAACAGCGTCTGAAACTCCGGCCGGCTGCGCCGCTCGAGCGGCGGCACAGTGCGCAGCGCGCCGAGGTCGTGGATGGCCTTGACGGTCGCGGGCCGGTGCGACAGGACGACGATGCGGTCCGAGAGGCTGATGGCCTCGGAAATATCGTGCGTGACGAGCAGGGCCGTCTTATGCTCGCGGCGGATGATCTGCGAAATGTCGCCCGAGACGGCCAGCCGCGTCTGATAATCCAGCGCGGAAAACGGCTCGTCGAGCAGCAGCACATCCGGCGATGTGGCCAGCGTGCGGATGAGCGCACAGCGCTGGCGCATGCCGCCGGAGAGCTGATTGGGCAGCTTGCGCGCAAAACCCGCGAGCTGATACTGCTCGAGCAGATCGTGCACGCCGCCGCGGTGCTCCGGCGTGTTCTCGTGCCGGACCTCCAGCCCGAGTGTCACGTTTCCCCAGATCGTGCGCCAGTCAAAGAGCTGGTCGCGCTGGGGCATGAGCCCCGCCTTGCCCGTCGGGGCGCGCACAGGCTCGCCGTCGACGAGCACCTCCCCGCCTGACGGATGCTCGATGCCGGCGATGAGCGCCAGCAGCGTGGATTTTCCGCAGCCGGACGGCCCGACGATGCTCACAAACTCCCCGTCGGCCACGCCGAAGGTCACATCCCGCAGCGCCGCCACTTCCCCGTCCGGCGCCTGATAGGTCATGGCGGCCCGGCGCAGCTCGATTTTCATGGCGTCTCCCCCTTTGCTTGCGCCAAATCGCTTTCTCCTCAGTGTATGCCCAAGGCGCATGGTGCGTGCAAAGCACGAAAAAGCACGCATCCGCAAGATGCGTGCCCTTTCTGTCTTCTGTTTTCATCCGCTCACGCCGTCGCCTTCAGCGCGCGCCGGAGCACGGACTGCAGCGACTGATCATGCGACCGGCAGATGCGCCCGAGCCGGTAGAGGCAGTCCGGGTCGCGCGTGATGTGGTTCACGCCCCAGTCACACGTCAGCGTCGCCTGAAAGCCCATGTCGCGCAGGACGGTGTCCGTCAGGTCGCCGTACTTGCCGTAGGGGTAGGCAAACGTGTCCGGCGTGCGGCCGGTGTGCTCGGCGAGCTCATCCTGCAGGCGCTGCAAGTCCGCGCGCAGCAGCTGCGTATAGGCCGCGTCCGACTCACCCGGATTCTGCATGCAGCCGTGCCGCTCGGATGTGTAGGCGTGCAGGTCATACGAGTGGTTCTGCACCTCAACGAGGCCGGTGTCGAGCATTTCGTTGAGCTGATCCCACGTGACGTGCGCGTAGTCGATGCTCTCACTCGGCCACTCGGTGAAATCGTCCGTGTTGCGCCCGAGGAGCGAGAGGACGATGCGCGCCGAATACTGCTGCAGCAGCGGCAGGACATAGACGTAATTATTATAGTATCCGTCGTCGAAGCTGAGGATGATGGGCTTTTCCGGCAGCGGCGTGCCGTCGCGGACATAGGCGATGAGGTCGGCCATGACGATCGTCGTGTAGCCGTTGTCGGCCAGCCATTTGAGGTCTGCCTCGAACTCCCACGGCTGGATGGCGTCCTTGCCGGATTTGTTGGGCTTCACCTCGTGATACATGATGATCGGCAGCAGCACGGGATCGGCCGCAGGGTCGCTCTCCCCGGCAGCATGGGCCGCGAACGGGCAGAACACGAACAGCACGGACAGCACCACGGCCATCACGCGCTGGGGAATCGGCAGCGCCTGGCGCACAGCACCCATCTCCTCTCGTTGGAATTGGGGTTAGTGTGCGCCGGCGCGGCGGATATCATGCGTGCCCCGCGCGTTTTTCCACCGCGCGCTGCACACATTTGACGAGTTCGACGACCGGGATGACCAGGACCGCGAGCCCCATGGCCACGGCGTACTCGGCGGCGGAGATGGCCGTGAAATCAAACGCATCGGCCAGAAACGGCACATAGATGCACAGCGTCGTGAGCGCAAGGCTCGCCGCGGCCGCGCCGACGAGCGTCCAGTTGGGCGTGCGCAGCGTGAAGATGCTCGCCCGGTGTGCGCGCATATTGAAGCTGTGGAAAATTTCCGCCATGCTCAAGGTCAGAAACGCCATGGTCGTGCCGTCGGGCGAGTTCGTGAGCGTCCAGACGCCGTACTCCATGTAGTGACCAATGAAGAACGCCGCCAGCGTCAGCACCGCGCACATCACGCCCTGATACACACAGTCGAAACCGACGCCATGGGCAAAAATACTCTCTCGCGCGCTGCGCGGCGGGCGGGACATGACGTTCGGCTCCGCGCGCTCCATGCCGAGCGCGAGCGCCGGGAAGCAGTCGGTCAGGAGATTGATCCACAGCAGGTGCACCGGCTCAAGGATCGTGAAGCCGAGCATCGTCGCGGTGAAAATGCTCAGCACCTCGCTCATGTTCGAGCCGAGCAGGAACTTGATCGCACGCTGGATGTTGTCGTAAATGCGGCGGCCCTCTTCGACCGCGCCGACGATGGTGGCAAAGTTATCGTCGGCGAGCACCATGTCGGCCACGTTTTTCGTCACGTCTGTGCCGGTGATGCCCATGCCGATGCCGATGTCCGCTGCGCGGATGCTCGGCGCGTCGTTGACGCCGTCGCCGGTCATGGCGGTGACAAAGCCGGCATTCCGCCAGGCCCGGACGATGCGGGTCTTGTGCTCGGGCTGCACGCGGGCGTAGACGCTGATGTGCCCCAGGCGGCGGGAAAATGTCTCATCGTCCATGGCGCTCAGCTCCGTGCCGGTGACGGCCTCGTCGCCCGGGCCGAGCAGGCCGAGCTCCCTGGCGATCGCCTTGGCGGTGTCCACGTGGTCACCGGTGATCATGACGGGCCGGATGCCGGCGCCGCGGCAGGCGCGGATGGCGTCCACGACCTCGGGGCGCACCGGGTCGATCATGCCCGTGAGGCCGAGAAAGCACAGGTGCTGCTCGAGCGCCGCGGGGGACGTGTCGCCCGGCAGCGCGTCATACGTGCGCATGGCCGCCGCCAGCACGCGCAGGGCACTGCCGGTCATGGCGTGATTGCGCGCCGCGATCTCGGCGCGATGCGCGTCCGTCATGGGCTCGGCGCGGCCGTCGATCCAGATCCGGTCGCACAGCGGCAGCAGCACGTCGGGCGCGCCCTTGGTATACTGCACGACGGAACTGCCATCGGCGTGCAGGGTGCTCATCCGCTTGCGCTCGCTGTCAAACGGCGCCTCGGCCACGCGCGGATACTGCGCGCGCAGCGCACTTGGCGACAGGCCCTGCGCGACCGCCCAGCTCACGAGCGCGGCCTCGGTCGGCTCACCGGTCACGGTGTCCGTCTCCGGGTCATGCACCGCGTCCACGCACAGGGCCATGGCCGTGGCGAGCAGGTGTTCGTCGCTGCCCGCGCACTCCGTCACAGTCATGCGGTTTTGCGTGAGCGTGCCGGTCTTATCCGAACAGATGACCTGCGCGCAGCCGAGCGTCTCCACGGCCGTGAGCCGGCGGATGACCGCGCCGCGGCGGCTCATGTTCGTCACGCCGATGGACAGCACGATCGTCACGACCGCGGCCAGCCCCTCCGGAATGGCCGCGACCGCGAGACTGACGGCGATCAGGAACGTGTCGAGCACGACGCGGCCGTTGATCGTTCCAGTGCGCAGCACGCCGACCGCGAACACGACCGCGCAGATGCCCAGCACGAGCCATGTCAGGATGCGGCTCAGCTGCGTCAGGCGCAGCTGCAGGGGCGTCTTATTCTCCTTTGTCTGCGTGAGCGCGTCGGCGATGTGGCCCATCTGCGTCTGCATGCCGGTCTCTGTGACGACGGCGCGGCCGCGGCCGTAGACGATGCTGCTGCCGAGGTAGAGCATGTTGCTGCGGTCGCCGAGACCGATGTCACCGGCGGCCGTGAGCGCGTCGGGCGATTTTGTCACCGGCACGCTCTCGCCGGTCAGGGCGGCCTCCTCGGCGCGCAGGCTCGCGCTCTCGAGCACGCGCGCATCGGCCGGCACGGCGTCGCCCGCCTCAAGCACGAGCACGTCGCCGACGACCAGTTCCTCGCTGGGGACGGTGACGAGCTTCCCGCCGCGCAGGACGCGGCTGTGCGCGGCGCTCAGTTCCTTCAGGGCGGCAATGGCCTGCTCGGCCTTGCGCTCCTGGTACACGCCGAGCACCGCGTTGATGATGACGACGATGAGAATGATGATCACATCGGCAAAGCTCTCGTGCGCATACGCGCTCGTGATGGCCGAGATCAGCGCCGCTGCGAGCAGCACGAGGATCATGGGGTCGGCCAGCTGCTGGAAAAAGCGCTTCACGAGCGATGGTTTCGGCGGTTCGGTGAGCACATTGCGCCCGTCGCGCGCGAGGCGCGCGGCGGCTTGCGCCGGTGTGAGACCGTCGGGCGTGCTGTCGAGTGCGTGCAGGGTGTCCGATGGCGGCTGCCGGTAGTATTCCATGGCTTTGTCCTCCTTCAGATTCCGATATAGTTTCCCCGGAAATGAAAAAAAGACTTATCTGCCTCTCGGCAGATAAGTCTCATCATTTCAGACCGGGCCAGATCCTACGGATCGGTTGTTGGCTGGGCCGCGCGAAGGTTCGCGCCAATTACTCCCTTATCGGTCTCCATTGTATGCGATGGCGCGCGGGAAAACAAGTGAAATCTGTATCCGGCGCCGGATTTTAGCGCGCGCTTAGCGCCTGGCACTCCGGCGCCAGATCTTCTGCTCCTCCGCAGCCGCAATGAGCTGCTCGCGAAAGTCCGGGTGCGCGATGGACACGAGCGCCTCGGCGCGCTCCCACGTGCTGCGCCCGGCGAGGTTGACCACGCCGTACTCCGTGGCCAGATAATACGCCTGCGAGCGCGGAGACGTGACGATATCGCCGCCGAAGCGCGGCAGGATGCGCGAGTGGCGCACGCCCTGCTTGTCCGTGAACGTGGACGTCATGCAGATGAACGCCTTGCCGCCGCGGGCCATGGCCGCGCCCGTGAGAAAGTCGAGCTGGCCGCCCGTGCCGCTGATCTGGCGCAGGCCGGAGCTTTCGGATGCGACCTGCCCGTAGAGATCGGCCGCGATGCAGCTGTTGATGGACACCATGTTGTCCAGCTGTGCGATGGTCTCCGGCGCGTTGACATACGACAGCGGCGCCGCGATGACGCCGGGGTTATCGTCGACCCAGTCATACAGCCGCTTCGACCCGAGCACGATGCCGAGCATCCCCTGCCCGCGGTGGAGCGTGCAGCGACGGTTCGTGAGCACGCCGGCCTCGTACAGGTCGAGGTAGGCGTCCGAGCACAGCTCCGTGTGCATACCGAGGTCGTGCAGGCCGGACCGGGCCAGCAGCTTGCCGAGCACGGTAGGCATGCCGCCGATGCCGAGCTGGACGGTCGCCCCGTCGCAGATGTGCGGCAGGAGAAGATTTGCGATGGCGGTGTCCTCCGCCGTCGCCGGGTGCGGCGGCAGGTCGGTGAACGGCGCGTGCGCCCCCTCAACGACCATGTCCACGTCGGAAATGTGGATGACCTCGTCGAACCCGCCGCGCAGGCGCGGCAGGTGCTCGTTGACCTCGAGAATGACGATGTCCGCCCGGTCGAGGATGGCGCGGGACACGCCGGTCACGGCCGAGAGGTTAAAGTACCCATGGCGGTCCATCGGCGCGACAGACGCCATGGCGACGTTGACCGTCAGAAATTCGCGGTAGTACCACGCGAGGTTGCGGAAGATCATCGGCGTGTAGTAGCACAGGCCGCGGTCGCAGAGCCTGCGCTCATACGCCGAGCAGTGCCACGTGTGGTAGAGAAAATGCGTCTGCTCCGGGTCGCACTCGACGATCTGCACCGGGCCGGCGCAGAGGTTGCCGCGCACCTTCACATCGTGCAGCTCATCGCGCCGGGCGGCGAGCGCCGCATCGAGCAGCGGCGGGAAGCCGAGGCACGACGTATAGTCCACCCAGTCGCCGTTTTTCACCGCGCGCACCGCCTCGGCGGGCGTGCGCAGCTTGCTGCGGTATTCTGCCTGAAAATCCATGGCGCTTCCTCCTCAATAGATCTGATCCTTCTGCACCGGCGTCCGGAACAGGCGGCAGATCTGCGCATAGTCGTCCGTCTGGCCGAGGATCCACATGAGCTTTGTGACCACGGCCTCGCTCGTCATGCTGTAGGCCTCGATGAGGCCCAGCTCGCGCTTGGCGCGGTGGCCGACCTGATACACTTCCATGTCGCTGCCCTCGTGCGGCACCTGCGTCGTCATGACGATGACGCGGCCGGACTGCACCCAGTCGCGCACGGCGTGGAAAAAGCTCTCGTCGCCGTAGCACGGCAGGCCGCCGACGCCGAAGCTCTCGATCACGAGCGCGCGGTAATGGGCCTTGAGATAGTCAAAAATGCCGGCGTCGATGCCGGGGATGAGCTTGAGCACAAACACGCCGGGGTCGAGCCGGTCGTAAAACTTCGGCGCGCCTGCGGCCTGCTCCGGGATGTAATACACGACCTGCCGGCCGCGCAGGATGGCCGTCTCGGGATAGTCGATGCTCGAAAAGGCGTTGTAGCTCTTCGTGCGCACCTTGCGTGCGCGCGTGCCGAGGATGACCTTGTGGTCAAAGACGATGTGCACGCCGCAGGCGCCGTCATCGCAGGCATAGAGAAAGGCGTCGCGCAGGTTCTCGCGCGCGTCGGTGTCCTGGTTGAAGATCGACTTCTGCGAGCCGGTGATGACGACGGGCTTGGCGTTATTCTGAATCAGGTACGACAGCGCCGCCGCCGTGTAGGCCATCGTGTCCGTGCCGTGCGTGAGGACAAAACCGTCGTAAGCGTCATAGTGCTCGCGCACGCAGGCCGCCATCCGCAGCCAGTCGCGGCTGTTGATGTTCGTGCTGTCGCGGTTCATGAGCTGCACGGTGTCGATCCGGCACAGCTGCTCGAGCTCCGGCACCTCGGCGAGCAGTTCCTCGGACGTGAGCTGCGGGGTGAGCCCGTCGGCCGTCTCCTTGGACGCGATGGTGCCGCCGGTGGCGATCATGAGAATATGCTTCATGTCAGTCTTTCACTTTCTTCCAGTAATCGAGCGACGCAAAGCCCCGTTCGAGCTGCGTCGCCGTATAATCCTCGCACACGTGCGCAAGCTGTCTGCGGCCCGCGTCACCGAGTGTGAAGGAAAAAATTTTCTTGGGGTCGGCGTTCACGATGTGCCGCATGGCGGCCAGCGTCTCCGGCAGCAGCGGCGTGACGGCCGATGAACTTGCGCCCCGGCAGTGCGCGCAGTACACCGCGCCGCCGCGCGGGGAAAACCACGGCTCGTCCGGCTCTGCTGCGCCGCACTGCGCGCAGCAGGACAGATCCGGCTCGTAGCCCGCGAGGCACATGAGCCGCAGCTCGAACACGGCCTTGATCTGCTCCGGCGGGCAGAGCGCGCGGCTGAGCGCATACAGGCTGTTGAGCCCGAGCTGCAGCACCGGCGGGTCGGGATATTCCTCGGCAGAGACGGTCTCGAGCAGCTCGGCAAAATAGCTCCCGAGCGCGAACGCGCCAAGGTCGGCGCGCAGGCCGAGAAACTCCTCGACCGTGGACGCCTCGTTGAGCGTGTGGCGGCCGCGGTTTTCAAAGATCGTCATGTCCGAATACGTCAGCAGCTGCGTCGCCGCCGTGATGCGGCTGCCCTTGCGCAGCGCGCCGCGCGCGCGGACCGTCACCTTCCCCTCGTGCTGCGTGAGCACGGTGAGGATCTTGTCCGACTCTTTATAGCGCACCTCGCGCAGGACGAGCCCGCGGGTCGTAAGAAACATCGTATGTACCTCATCAGGCCGGGCGGCGGACGGTCGCATCCGCCGCAGACTCATCGGTCGTCTGCGCCAGCGCATTTTGCGCGGCGCGGTAGTAAAGGTAGCCGAGCGGATCACCGGTGTCCGCGAACAGCTGCCAGAAAAGATCGTCTTGCACAATGAACCACCTCGCTGGGCATAGTGTCTGCACAGCGGGGTGGATTTATGGCTGGTAATAAAGGGTCACTGGTCGGTAAAGCCAAAATTGCGCAGCTGGGCTGCCGAGTCGCGCCAGTTTTCCTTGACCTTGACCCACGTCTGCAGGTACACCTTCGTGCCCATGAAGCGCTCGATGTCCTGCCGCGCGAGCTCGCCGATCTTTTTGAGCATCGCGCCGCGCTTGCCGATGATGATGCCCTTGTGGCTCTCTTTTTCGCAATAGATGGTCACGTCCATGTCGATGATGCCGTTATCGCGCTCGGAAAATTTCGTGACCTCGACGGCCGTGCCGTGCGGGATCTCCTTGTCGAGGCACAGCAGCAGCTTTTCGCGCACGAGCTCGGCGCAGATCTGCTTTTCCGGCATATCGGAAATCATATCGTCCGGAAACAGCTGCGGCCCCGGCACGGCAAGCTGCGCAAGCTCGTTGAAGAGCTCGGCAAGCCCGTCACCGTTCTGGGCCGACACCGGCACGATCGCGCGCCACGGCAGCGCCTCGGAATAGGCGGCGATGACGGCCAGCAGCTCCGGCTTTTCCACCGTGTCGATCTTGTTGATGACGAGCACGGCCGGGGCGTTGGACGTGCGGATGCGCTCGATGAGCGCGTGCTCCTGCTCGCCGATGGAGGCAATGGGCTCGACGACGAGCATCACGCCGTCGACGTCCGCCACGCTCTCGCGCACGACCTGCACCATATAGTCGCCCAGGCGGTTGCGCGGCTTGTGAAAGCCCGGCGTGTCCATCAGGATCAGCTGCGTGTCGCCGCGGTTGACGACGGCGCTGATGCGGTTGCGCGTCGTCTGAGGCTTGTTCGAGACGATGGCAATCTTCTCGCCCACGAGGGCGTTGGTAAGCGTGGACTTGCCGACGTTCGGCCGTCCGCAGATGGTGATCATAGCGGTTTTGGTAATCATTCGTTTCTCCTTATACGTCCAGCAGACGCATGATCTCTTTTTCTCTCGCGCGCATACGGCGCTTGTCCTCCCCCTCGTCCACGTGGTCGTAGCCGAGCAGGTGCAGCACGGAGTGCACCGTCAGATAGCTGACCTCGTGCGCGAAACTGTGGCCGTAGGTCTCGGCCTGCTCGGCGCAGCGCTCCATGGAGATGACCATGTCGCCGAGCATGGCGCGGTCAGTCTCATAGTCCCACTCGCAGGCATCGGGGTCGAATGCGCCGGGCGTGAGCTCGTTCATCGGAAACGACAGCACATCCGTCGCGCGGTCCACGCCGCGCTGCTCGCGGTTGATGGTGTGGATGACAGCGTCGTCCGTGAGCGTCACGTCGAGCTCGCACGGAACGGTCACGCCCTCGGCCCTGAGCGCTGCGGCGGCCGCGCGCTTAACATAGCGCTGCGTGTCCGGAAAGCCCAGGCCGCGGCGCGTGCGGGTGATGGTAATCTTTGCCTGTGTCATGCTTTTTTCCTCACAGTCGTCTTGCGCGCGGCGGGCTTTTTGGCCGCGGCCGCGGCGCGTTTTTCTTTCTGCTTGTCGTCCTGCTCGTAGGCGGCGATGATCTTCTGCACGAGCGCGTGGCGCACGACGTCCGCGCCCGTCAGGCGGCAGATGGCGATGTCGTCGATGCCGTCGAGGATGCGGATGGCCTCCTTGAGGCCGGACGGCTTGTCCGACGGCAGGTCGATCTGCGTCACGTCGCCGGTGATGACGACGTGCGAGCCGAAGCCGATGCGCGTCAGGAACATCTTCATCTGCTCGCGGGAGGTGTTCTGCGCCTCGTCGAGGATGATGAAGCTGTCGTCGAGCGTGCGGCCGCGCATGTACGCCAGCGGCGCGACCTCGATGTTGCCGCGCTCAAGATATTTCGCATAGGCGTCCGCGCCGAGCATCTCAAAGAGCGCGTCGTACAGCGGGCGCAGATAGGGGTCGACCTTGTTTTGCAGGTCGCCGGGCAGAAAGCCCAGCCGCTCGCCCGCCTCGACCGCCGGGCGCGTGAGGATGATGCGGTTGACGCGCTCGGCGCGAAACGCCGCGACCGCCTCCGCCACGGCAAGGTATGTTTTGCCCGTGCCGGCCGGGCCGACGCCGAGCGTGATCGTGTTCTGCTCGATGGCATCCAGATACGCGCGCTGGCCGAGCGTCTTTGCCTTGATTGGCTTGCCCTTGGCCGTGATGCACACCACGTCGCCCGCAAGTTCCTGGATCTTCTGCTCCCGGCCCTCGCGCACGAGGCGGAAGATGTAGCGCACGTTCTGCTCGCCGATCTCCTCGCCCTTGGCCGCCAGCGACAGCAGGCCGGCAATGGCCTTTTCGGCGTAGAGCACGTTTTCCGCCTCGCCGGTGATATGGATCTGCTCGTCGCGGTCGGTCACGCGCACGTTGTATTCGGTCTCGATCATCCGCAGGTTCTGGTCAAACGACCCGAACACGCTGATGACGTCCTCCATTCTGTCGACTTCCATGGTTTTTTCAATCATCTGCTGTAGTCCCTTCCCCGGCCGGCGGCCGAAGCTGTAAAAATTCCGCGTCCGGCGTCGCCTGCGCGCGGCCGATCTCCTGCTCGCACTCGGCCGTGAGCGTCACGGTCAGCACGTTGCCGGTCGTCTCCGCTGCCGTCTCATAGGAAATGATCGCGCCATCCGCACCGATCGTCTCGCGCAGCTGCTGCAGCAGCGCCTGCTCGAGCGATGCGCGCGCCGCGTCCTCCGATACCGGCGCGTCCGCCGTCCGATACGGCTGCACGCGCTCACGCACCAGCGAAAACGGCAGCGTGAACACGCCCCGGATCGCAAAAGGATATTCACAAATGATTTTATCACATTCCGCGTCAGAAATTCCACTGTTTTGATAAAAATTGATCCGCTTTTTCCCCGCGCGCAGCGCCCAGCGCGTCCGCGCGCCGTGCGCGGGCTGCTTTTCGGTCTCCGTCAGGGCGATCTGCCCGGTCAGCACCTGCCGCGTGCGCGCGCGGATGTCGGCGCGGGCGCACACCGGACGCACACCGCCGCCGAGGTCTGTGACCGCGCCGGACACGAGCACATCGCCCGGCTCGACCGCCGCGCCGGGCACGACGCGCGCCTCGCCGGCGTAGACGTCCATGCTCAGGATGACCCCGGTCGCGGAGGCATAAATGCTCACGGGCGTGTCGTCCGGCGTGATGTCCGGCAGGGGGTCTTTTTCGCGCACGATCACCTCGGCGCGGCTGCCGTGCACGTTCACGGTCAGCCAGCGCAGCTCCGGCAGGCACAGGATCATGTCGTTGCGCACCAGGTCGTTCGACAGCGCGGGCCAGTACGTGCCCGGGCGCACGCCGCATTCGTCCAGACAGCGCAGAATCTGCCCGGTCGTGAGCGTCTCGTTGCCGGTCACGTCGATGCGCCAGATGAACAGCGACGATGTCAGCACCGCCAGCACCGCCACGAGCAGCCCCGCGCACGCGCCCCGGTAGCGCGCGGCGCGCCGCAGCAGCTGCGGCAGGCCGCGGCGATAGAGCGTTTTCACCTCGCACTGACACCGGCGCGCCAGCTCTGCCGCCGTTTCCGCGCAGCGCGCACGCACCGTGATGCGCAGCGTATAGGCGTCCACCGGCTCGGACGCCGTGCAAGCGATGCCCGCCGCCGCGCATGCATTGAGCACGCGCTCCGGGTGCACGCCGCACACCTCCAGCCGCGCATAGCCGCAAAGGGCCAGGATCCACCGCGTCAAAGCCATCACCTCACGCAAATTCGGCACACGCGATCGTGCCGGAGATCAGCAGCGCCGTGCTGTCCATGGCCACGAGCTGCAGGTTCGTGCCGCGGATGCACACGCGCACCCGCCCGCCGTCAACCACGATGCACTCGTGGCTGTATTCGAGCAGACCGCAGTGGTTTTCCACCAGCGCGCGGCGCCGGCCGGTCACGGTCAGCTTCGGCACGCCGGCCACGGATTCCGCCGGCAGGTCCAGCCGCTCCGCGATCTCGAGCGGAATATCAGACAGCCGCTTCACCGGCTCACCCCCTTCGCTGCAAGCCATTTTATGCGCCCGCAGGCAAGTTTAGGCCGGGACAGGCATACAAATGCACGAGAATGTATTTCCGGGAGGGATGCCGGTGGAAGGCAAACGGGGCAATTACATCGCGCTTGCAGTGACGCTCTCGGCGCTCGGCGCGCTGCTGCTGTGCTCGCAGGCAGCGCTCGAGAGTGCGCGCGCGGGGCTGAACCTCTGCGCGCAGATGATCGTGCCGTCGCTGCTGCCGTTTTTTATCCTCTCGTCGCTGCTGCAACAGCTCGGGCTGCCGGGCATCCTCGGCAGGTGGCTCTCGCCCGTGACGCAAAAGCTCTTCGGCATCGGCGGCGCGGGCGCATCGGCGCTGCTGCTGGGCGTGACGGGCGGATATCCGCTCGGCGCGGATGCCGTGGCCCGGCTGCGGCGCAGCGGCGCGCTCACGCGCGAGCAGGCCGAGCGCGCGCTCGCATTCTGCAACAACTCCGGACCGGCGTTTCTCGTCGGCGCAGCGGGCGTGGGCGTGTTTCACAGCGCGGGCTACGGGCTGCTGCTTTACGGCGTGCACGTGCTGTCCGCCGTGATCGTCGGCATGCTCTTCGCCCCACGCAGCGGCGGCTTTCTGCCGGAGGATCGCGTGCAGATCGCGGCCGTGTCGCTCTCGCAGGCGCTGCCGGAGGCCGTGCGCAGCGCCATGCGCGCGGTGCTGACGGTCAGCGGTTTTGTGGTCACGTTCAGCGTTGTGACCGGTGTGCTCGACGCCTCCGGCCTGCTGCCGGCGCTGGTGGGCACGAGCGCTGCGCGGCTGGGGCTGGAGCTGCACTTTGCCCGCGCGCTGTGCACGGGCGTACTTGAGCTCGGCACCGGCATCGGCGCGATGCAGGGCCTGACGCCGACGCCGGGGAACCTCGCCCTCGCCGCCTTTCTCATCGGCTGGGGCGGCGTGTCCGTCCACTGCCAGACGGCGGCGGTCATCGCCGGGACAGACATCAAAAGCGCCCGACACACGGTCGGGCGCCTGCTGCACGGAGCGATCTCCGCGCTGTGTATGTGGGTTTTGGCAAATCTTCTTTGAGCTCACACGCCGGCAAACGAGAACACGATGCCGACGACGGCGGACGCCGCGATGTACACGATCGGGTGCAGCTTTTTCGTCGGCTTGACGACATTCGTCAGCACCCAGATGACGGCGGCGAGCAGCAGCCCCTTCCAGAAAAACAGATCCGTGAACCGGCCGCTGGCCTGAAAGGCGCTCTCCTGGATCAGCGAGATGCGCACGACGGAAAAGCCCGCCGCCGCAATCAGCGCAGCGGACGCCGGGCGCAGCCCGTAAAACGCATGGTCGACGAACCGGTTTTCCCGGAACTTTTTCAGGCAGGACGCGATGATGAGGATGCAGATGACCGCCGGGGTGACGAGGCCGAGCGTTGCGATGAGCGCGCCGGGAACGCCGCCCGTGATATAGCCCACATACGTCGCCGTGTTGACGCCGATCGGGCCGGGCGTGGACTCCGACACCGCGACCATGTCCGCGATCTGCTGATAGGTGAACCAGCCCGTGCGGTCGGACATGTCATAGATAAACGGGAGCGTGGCGAGGCCGCCGCCGACGGAAAACAGGCCGGTCTTGAAAAACTCCCAGAACAGACGCAGATAGATCATGCCTTACGCGCCTCCAGTTCCTTGACAACAATGCCGGCGAGTGCGGCCGCGAGCACATACAGCACCGGCGAGATATTCAAAAACACGCTGCCCGCGAACACGAGCAGGAAGATCAGAAACGTCTTCCAGTCCACGACGGATTTTTTCCACAGCTTCACGACGGCGTTGATGATGAGCACGCACACGCACACGCGGATGCCGGCGAAGGCATTCTGCACGGCGGGCAGGTGCGCGAAATTCTGAATAAAGGCCGCGATGATCATGATGATGACGAGCGACGGGAACACGACGCCCAGCGTGGCAAAGATGCCGCCCCAGATGCCCGCCTGCTTCTGCCCGACGAACGTGGCGGTGTTGACCGCGATGACGCCCGGCGTGCACTGGCCGATGGCGTACCAGTCCATGACCTCTTCCTCCGTGGCCCAGCGGCGCTTTTCCACGACCTCGCGCTGCAGCGCGGGCAGCATGGCATAGCCGCCGCCGAACGTCGTCACGCCGACGACGGCGAACGCGCCGAAGAGGCCGAAGAGCTGTTTGAGTTTCTCTTTCATAACGCTCCCTCAAAGATCCGGCCCCCCGGCGAAAACTGCCGGAGGGCCGGGGCGTGTGGTTTCGGTTCAGCCGCGCAGCGTCTCGGCGAACTGCGCGTAGCGCTGCACGCGCTCGTCGCACTCGGCGCGCGTCGCGCCGACACCAAGGATGTACACCTTGATCTTCGGCTCCGTGCCGGACGGGCGGACGATGAACGAGCAGCCGTCGTCCAGCTCAAAATACAGTACGTTCGAGCCGGAGATGGGCGTTTTGTCCATCTTGCCGAGGCCCATGACGTACACCGAGCCATCCTGATAGTCGCGCATGCGCACGACCTTCGTGCCCGCGATCTCCTGCAGCGGCTCGCGGCGCAGCTGCGCCATGAGCGCGCGCATCTTCTCCAGGCCGTCAAGGCCCGGCATGACGAGGTTGAGCGTGCGCTCCCCGTAGAAGCCGTACTTTTCATACAGCGCGTCGAGCGCCTGCGCGAGCGTCATGCCCTGCTCGAAGTAGTACGCCGCCATCTCCGTGATCATCACACAGGCGGTCACGGCGTCCTTGTCGCGGACATAGTCGCCCATCATGTAGCCGTAGCTCTCCTCGAAGGCGAGCACGTACTGATACGAGCCGTCGCGCTGGTATTCGGCCAGCTTCTCGGCCATGAACTTAAAGCCCGTGAACGTCTCGTCAAAGTGGATGTCGTTCACATCGCAGATGCGGCGCACCATTTTGGACGTGACGATCGTCGAGATCGCGGCCGCGTTTTCCGGCAGCGTGCCCTTGCGGCGGCGCGCCGTGATGATATAGTCGAGCAGCAGCACGCCCATCTGGTTGCCGGTGATGGTGTGGTACTCCCCGTCCGCGCCGCGGACCATGACGCCGACGCGGTCGGAGTCCGGATCCGTGCCGAGGATGAGGTCGCTGCCGACCTCCTTGGCGAGGTCGACGGCCAGATAGAAGCCCTCCGGATTTTCCGGGTTCGGGCTCTTGACGGTCGGGAACGTGCCGTCGAGCACCATCTGCTCCTTGACGGGGATGACCTGCGTCATGCCCAGACGGTGCAGCGCCTCGGGCACGAGGTGCCAGCCCGCGCCGTGAAACGGCGTGTAGACGATCTTGAACCGGTCGGCCACGCGGCGGACAACGTCCGGGTCGATCGGCTGGCGCAGGACGTTGGACAAAAACGCTTCGTCCGTCTCCGCGCCCATGAACTCCACAAGACCCTGACGCACCGCGTCGTCAAAGTCCATGCGCTGGATATCGTTGAAGATGTCCAGCCGCTCCATGTTCCTGGCGATGGCGGCGGCGTGCTGCGGCGGGAGCTGCGCCCCGTCGGACCAGTAGACCTTGTAGCCGTTATACTCTTTCGGGTTGTGGCTGGCCGTGATGTTCAGGCCGGCCGTGGTGCCGTAGTGCTTGACGGCAAACGACAGCTCCGGCGTCGGACGCAGGGCGTCAAAAATACGCACGTGGATGCCGTTGGCCGCCATGACGGATGCGGCCTCGTGCGCAAAGCGCTCGCTGTTGATGCGGCAGTCAAAGCAGATGGCGATGCCGCGCGCGCACGCGCTCTCGCCCTCGGCCTTGATGACCTCCGCGAACGCCTGCGTGGCGTGGCGGATGACATGAATGTTCATGCGGCGGCAGCCGAGCGCCATCTCGCCGCGCAGGCCGGCCGTTCCGAACTCGAGCGGGGCGAAAAAGCGGCTCTCGATCTCTTTTTTGTCGTCGCGGATGGCGTTGAGTTCTTCCCATTCCGCATTGGAGAGCGCGGGGCTGTCGAGCCAGCGCTGGTATTCTTCCATATAATTACGCATTGTCGTCTCCTTCCGTCAGCGCCTCAGCGCAGCCTTCCTGAAGTGCCTGCGCATCGGCAAGCAGCGTCTCAGGAACCAGAATTTCCACTCCGTAACCGGACATACCTAACATGATCTTGCCAAACTGACCGTCCCCGGGATAGTTTTTCAGGCAGGGGATGCCATAGGCCTCCAGCATATTGACCAGCAGCACGTCGTCCATATCCACGCCCGTGCACTTGGTCAGCAACGCCGGGGGCACCAGTTCGCCGTCCGCATCGCGCGGCCAGCGCTTGAGCAAATCGCCGGGAAGCGACCTGCCCCACTCTGCTTTCAGCTCTTGCGCCATGTTGTTTCTCCTGTTTCATTTATGATATTGCGTGCCCGCGTTGATCGTGCACGCGCGGTAGATCTGCTCGGCGAGCATGACGCGCGCCAGATGGTGCGGGAATGTCATCGGCGACATGCTCAGCCGCAGCGACGCCTCGCGCTTGAGGCCCTCGTCGAGGCCGAATGACCCGCCGACGAGAAAGCATACCTTCGACGTGCCGCCCGCGGCGTAACCGGCGAGCTGCCGCGCGAGCGCCTCGCTCGAGAGGAGCTTGCCCTCGACGCACATGGCGATCACGGCTGCACCCTTCGGGATGCGCGTACGAATGGCCTGCGCCTCTTTTTCCAGCGCGGCGTGGATCTCTTTTTGCGACGGGCGCTCCGGCAGGCGCTGCTCCGGCAGCTCCACCAGGTCAAACCGGCAATAAGCGCCCAGACGCTTGGCATATTCCGCGAACGCGGAGATATAATAGGTCTCGCGCATCTTTCCGACGCAGACGAGGGTTATCGACAGCATACGCACGCCTTTCCCGCCGTGAGCGCGAGCGTCGTCTCCGCCGGGGCGGCGTACAGCTCCGGCTGCGTGCCGGGCTGAAAACCCGCCGCCGCGAGCGCGAGTGACACGGTCTCGAGCGCGGCGCGGGGCGTGTTGTTCTCCCGGCTGAGATGGCCGAGGATGAGCTGCTGCGCCCCGTTTTCCGCGAGGTACACCGCCAGCGCCCCGGCGCTTTCATTCGACAGATGGCCGTGATCGGATGCGATCCGGCGCTTGAGATAGATCGGGTAAGGCCCGGTGCGCAGCAGCTCCGGGTCGTGGTTGGCCTCAATGACGGCGCAGTCCACGCCGCACAGCGCCGCGCGCACGGCTTCCGTCACGGTGCCGAGGTCGGTGCAGAAACCGAAGCGCGCCGACCCGTCGAGCCGGTAGCCGCAGCTCCCGGCCGCGTCATGCGGCGTGGGAAACGGCGTCACGCGCACATCGCCGAGGCAAAACGGCTCGCCCGGCGCGATCTCGTGCAGGCAGTCCGTCCGCTCGGGTAGCAATTTTCGCAGCGCAGCGCACACCGCCGGCAGCGCATACACCGCCGTGGGGGCGCGCCGCAGCAAAACGGCCAGGCCCTTAACATGGTCGGAGTGCTCGTGCGTCACGAGTACGCCCGCGAGGTCGGCCGGCGCAACATCCTGCGCAGTGAGTCCCGCGCAGATGCGCCGCGCGGAGATGCCGGCGTCGATCAGAATATGTGTCTCGCCGTCGGACACGAGCGCGCAGTTGCCGCTCGACCCGCTGGCAAACAGCGCGATGTTCATTCGGCAGCGGCCGCCGCGCACTGCTCGGCCCCGTCGCGCTCGAGCACGATGTCCGCGCCGACACCGCGCAGCTTGCCGACGAAGTTTTCGTAGCCGCGCTCGATAAAGCGGATGTCCGTGACCACGGTCTCCCCCGTGGCGCACAGGCCCGCAATGACCACGGCCGCGCCGGCACGCAGGTCGCACGCGCGGACTTCCGCGCCGTGCAGGCCCTCCACGCCGTTGATGATGGCGGTGCAGCCGTCCACCTGCGCGTCCGCGCCCATGCGGCCGAGCTCCTGAATGTACTTGTAGCGATTGTCATACACGCCCTCGGTCACGACGCTCGTGCCGTCGGCCAGGCACAGCGCCACGCTGATCTGCGGCTGCATATCCGTCGGGAAGCCGGGGTACGGCTGGGTCTTGACGTTCGTATGGCGCAGGCGGCCGTTGCTGCGCACGAGCACGCTGTCCCCACCCTCGACGACGGTGACGCCCATCTCGCGCAGCTTGGCGCTGATGCACTCCAGATGGCGCGGGATCACATTCGCCAGACGCACTTCCCCGCCGGCCGCGGCGCAGGCCGCCATATACGTGCCCGCCTCGATCTGGTCGGGGATGACGCTGTACGTGCCGCCGTGCAGGCGCTCGACGCCCTGAATGCGGATGGAATCCGTGCCGGCGCCGCGAATGTCGGCGCCCATGGAGTTGAGGAAGTTGGCAAGGTCGACGATGTGCGGCTCGCGCGCCGCGTTCTCGATCACGGTGCGGCCGCGCGCAAGCGTCGCCGCGATGATGATGTTCATCGTCGCGCCGACCGAGACCTTATCCAGATATACCTTTGCCCCGCGCAGGCGGCCGTCCGGCGTGTCGGCATAGACAAAGCCGTTTTTCACCTCGACGTTCGCGCCCATCGCGGTCATGCCCTTGATGTGCTGGTCGATCGGCCGGACGCCGAAGTTGCAGCCGCCGGGCATGGTCGTCTTGGCCGAGCCGAAGCGGCCGAGCATCGAGCCGATGAAGTAGTACGACGCGCGGATCTTGCGCATCAGGTCATACGGCGGCTCGGTGAAGCGCACCTGGGTGCAGTCGATCTCGACGGCGGAGGGGCTGAGGTATTCCACCCGCGCGCCCAGCCCCTGCAGGATCTTCAGGAGCATATCCACGTCGCTGATCTGGGGCATATTCTCGATCCGGCAGACACCGTCGACCATCAGCGCTGCCGGGATGATCGCCACGGCCGCGTTTTTCGCGCCGCTGATCTCGATCGCCCCGTGCAGGGGTCTGCCGCCATGTATTACATATCTATCCAAACTATTTGACACCTCTCATGCTGCGAAAGCAGAGTGCAGCTCCGCATCTGTGACCGGGCGAATACGCTCCGTGCGTAGCTTGCCCGATTTTTGCGGAACCTAACGATGAATTATAGCATACTTTTTCCCGAAAAGCAATCACAACCCGCCACTTGCCGCCTCGCCGCGCTCGCGCGCGAGCAAAAGCTGCGTTTTCAGCAGGGCAACTGTCGTTTTTCCGTCGCAAAGTTCACCATCAAGCGCCATCTGCACCAGTTCCTCCAGCGGATGCCGCTCCACGTTCAGAAATTCGCCGGGATCGAGGTGCGCCGCGCCGCGGTGCAGGTCGCGCGCCAGGTAGATGTGCAGCACCTCCTCCGAGTAACCGGGCGATGTAAAGTTCTCGCCCAGATACTGCATCCGGCCGGCCGTCAGGCCCGTCTCCTCCGAGAGCTCGCGCGCCGCGGCCAGCTCCGGCGCTTCGCCCGGCTCGAGCTTGCCGGCCGGCACCTCGAGCAGCGTGCGCGAAAACGGATAGCGGTACTGCCGCACGCACCAGACCGTGCCGTTGGGCTCCAGCGGCAGGACCGTCACGCCGCCCGGATGCTCCACAACCTCGCGCTTGGCCGTGCTGCCGTCGGGCAGACGCGCCTCGTCGAGCCGGACGTTGACGATCACGCCGTGGTAGCTCGTGAGGGTCTTGAGCTTTTGTTCGATCAGTTCCATGAAACATCCACTCCTTTTTTCAAATGGAATGATACCATATTCCTGCGCCGATTACCATATATTTTGAGTAGCAAAACACGGGCTCGGACGCTATACTGGATCTAACCGGACGCCCGTCTGGAAACCGACACCAAGGGAGGCATTCCCATGCTGGTAGAAACTGCTGACGCTGCGGCCGTCGCCATGCGCATCACGCGCGCCGAGTGGGCCGCGCTGCGCGAGGACGACATCCGCGCCGCCGTCGACCATGCGCTCGAGACGCACGGGCTCGCGCCCTGGACAAGTATGAAGATCGAACTGTTCGTTGCCGAAAAGGAGGTGCTGCTCATCGCAAGACCCATTTCCACCCCGCCGCGCCGGTTCCGGTTCCGCTCGTTTGCCGACCTGACCGCAGCGCTGGGCTGTTTTCCGGCCGGGCTCGACTCGGACGTGGTGTACATAGACGGCGGCTGGGAGCTGTTCGTGCGCACCGGGGACGAGGCGCTGCCGAACGCGCTCTTCGAGTTCGGCGAGCCACTGCCGTGTACCGAGGAACTGTACGCACACATCGGCGAACACGGCGACGTGGTCGCCCGCCGTGACGCCGTCGGGACGCTTCAGCGCTATTTCTGCTGATTTCGCTCTTTTCATTTGCCGCCGGATGTGCTAAACTATATCCACGATTTCGCACGAAGGAGGTCCCCGCCATGCCGAGAGCCAAGGGCGTCAAGCAGGTCGCGGCCAACCGCAAGGCCCTGCATGACTATTTCGTGCTCGAGCGGTTCGAGGCCGGTGTGGAGCTCTTCGGCACCGAGGTCAAGTCCATCCGCGCGGGCACGGTCAATCTGAAGGATTCGTTCTGCACCGTGAAAAACGGGGAGCTGTTTGCCTACGGCATCCACATCAGCCCCTACGAGCACGGCAGCATCTACAACCGCGACCCCGACCGGCCGAAGCGCCTGCTCATGCACCGGCGGGAGATCACGAAGCTCTACGCCCGCACGAAGCAGGACGGGCTGACGCTCGTGCCGCTGTCGCTGTATTTCAAGGACAGCCGCGTGAAGGTGGAGCTCGGCCTGTGCAAGGGCAAAAAGCTCTATGACAAGCGCGACGCCGACGCGCAGCGCAGCGCCAAACGCGAGATCGACAGAACGATAAAGGAGAAAAATTACTGATGAGCAATCCGATTGTCACCATTGAAATGGAAGACGGCGGCATCATCCGCGCCGAGCTCTATCCGGAGATCGCGCCGAACACCGTCCGCAACTTTATCAGTCTCGTCAAGAAGGGCTTTTACGACGGCGTGATCTTCCACCGCGTCATCCCCGGCTTCATGATCCAGGGCGGCGACCCGACCGGCACCGGCATGGGCGGCCCGGGCTACAGCATCGAGGGCGAGTTCACGAGCAACGGCTTCCAAAACGACCTCAAGCACACCCGCGGCGTGCTGTCCATGGCCCGCGCCATGGATCCGAACTCCGCCGGCAGCCAGTTTTTCATCATGCACATGGACGCCCCGCACCTCGACAAGCAGTATGCCGCGTTCGGCAAAGTGACCGAGGGCATGGACGTGGTCGACGCCATCGCGCGCACCCCGCGCAGCATGTTCAACGACAAGCCCACCCACGAACAGAAGATGAAGACCGTCACGGTCGAGACCTTCGGCGTCGAGTATCCGGAGCCGGAGACCTGCTGAGGGAACAAATCATCGGCAGTTTCGTCTGATTTTTCAGAATGCGTTCCTGCCTGCGCCGCGAGAGCGGCGCAGGCGGCCGACGCGCCCGACATCATGGGGATGTACCGGTTTCGACGGGGGTGTGGAGGCAGGAATAGCGGGCGGCGGCGCCTGACCGCCATAAAACGGGCACCTTATAAATTAAAGAACAACAACGAAACTGTTCTTCTCGCTGCTTAATTAGCGAGCGTTCCCGCCGGGAGGACCACGGCCCGGCAGCGGAGCGTCGATGAGTGGTGAACGTGCGCACGCTAAGCTTTGCGCGTGCCATGCATCATGAAGCTACCGGACGGACAGGCTTGCCGGTTTGCCTGTCCTGAAGGGAAAGGGGACGCACAGCGTCCCGCAAAAACCCGCTGCGCCCGGAGAAGTTCCTGTCAAAGCGCTTTCGGACGGGGGTTCAACTCCCCCCATCTCCACCAAGAAAAGGACTTGCTTTTCAGCAGGTCCTTTTTCCATGAAATTCATTTCTGCGCAACGCGCAAAATATCTTCGGCCGGAAATATTTGCGCCGCAAATGCGAAAAGCGCCGGATGCTTCGCTCAGCGCGCCGAATGCGCTGTTTTTCTGCACGCCGGTGCATTTTTCGCGCAGGACATACAAACACATTGCAATATCCTGCCCTATGCGGCAGCGCGAACGCCCCAAGAATTAAGACTAATTAAGATGTCGCCGTATGTTTTTCTTGCTATAATATTGGCCGCAGAACAAAAAATACCATCAGGAGAACAGAGCAAATGGCAAGCACGGAACCATCAATGACCGAACAGCATACATGCAGCGCGGCGGCTCTGCCGGAGGGAGCCTTTCTCCCGGCCGGACCGCAGTGCCCCGGACGCCATCCGGAAAGCGGCGCCGCAGGATCTGCAGGCGCTCTCTTCTGCGCTCGTGCGCTTGTGACACAAGCTGCCGCGGTGTGTAAATACGCGCAGGAGGGCTGCTGATATGGAGCTTTCTTCGTTGTTCCTCGCGGGAAAAGGGAGCGCCCTGACCTCCTTCTTCTCGACGGCATTTCTCGTCGTGTTCCTGCCGTTTTGTCTCGTGGTGTACAGTCTCATGCCGCGGCGCGGGAAAAAATACTTCCTGCTCGCCGCCGACTGCGCCTTTTTCTGGCTGATCAGCGGCAAGCTGCTCGTATACCTGCTTCTGACGGCGCTTTCGATGCACTACTTCGGACTGTGGCTGGACAAAATACAGTCGGAGACGAAGCTTCTGCTCGCGCAGACGGAAAAAGCCGAGCGCAAGACCGTGCGCAAGCGGCAGCAGACCGTGCAGCACCGGATCCTTTTGCTGGCCGTCATTTTGCACATCGGCGTCCTGTTCGCACTCAAATATTCCGGCTTCGCCGCGACGAATGTCAACACGCTCCTGGCGCACCTGCACATTCCCGTGCAGCTGGTGATCCCGAAGTATGTGATGCCGATCGGCATCTCCTTTTTCACGCTGCAGGCGCTGTCCTACATCGTGGACGTGCAGCGCGGCGTCACAAAAGCGGACACGAATCTGCTGCGCCTGACGCTGTTCATCAGCTTCTTCCCGCAGATCGTGGAAGGGCCGATCTGCCGCTACGACCAGACCGCGCAGCAGCTCTGGGACGCAAAGCCAATCACCTACGAGAACCTGACGCTCGGTCTGCAGCGCATTGCCTACGGCATGATGAAAAAGATCATCATCGCCGACCGGCTCAACCCGCTCGTGAGAAATGTCTTTAATAACTACACCGACTTTGACGGCGGCGTGATCGCACTGGCTGCTGTGTGCTACACTGTGCAGCTATACATGGACTTTTCGGGCTCGATGGACGCCGTCACAGGCACGGCGCAGATTCTCGGCGTCACAATGCCGGAAAACTTCCGACAACCGTTTTTCTCCAAGACGATCTCGGAATTCTGGAAGCGCTGGCACATCACGCTCGGCACCTGGTTCAAGGACTATGTATTCTACCCGGTCGTCACGCTCAAGCCACTGGAAAAGCTCACTTCCGCCGCCCGTAAACACCTCGGCAACCACTACGGTCCACTGCTGGCGAGCGCCGTCGCGCTCTTTTGCGTGTGGTTCTGCAACGGTCTCTGGCACGGTGCCGCGTGGAGCTATCTCTTTTTCGGCATGTACCACTTCGTGCTGATCCTCGGCGGCAACATCATCGCCCCGCCGGTGCGGGCCGTCAACGCGCGGCTGCACATCCGCGCCGAGAGCTTCCCGTACCGTCTGCTGCAGATGCTGCGCACGACGGTGCTGGTCATCATCGGCGAGCTGTTTTTCCGTGCAAACGGCCTGCGTGCAGGTATGCAGATGTTCCGCACCATGGTCACCGGATTTGCATTCCCCGTCTTTGACGATGCGCTCTTCAAGGCGCTCGGTATTGACAAGTTTGACCTCATGATTGTTGCTGTGACGCTGCTGATCGTGTTCGTCGTGAGCGTGATCAACGAAAAAGGCAAGTCCGTGCGCGCGCTGCTGGCACAGCGCCCTGCTGCGGTACGCTGGACGGTCTTCTACGCGCTCATTTTGTTCATCATCATTTTCGGAGCATACGGAAAGGGCTACATTCCCGTCGACCCCATGTATGCGAACTTTTAGGAGGCACGCATGTCCCGTTTTCTCAAACATACGCTCAGATGCGTCGTTTTTCTCGCCGTGCTGGCGCTTTTGCTGACCGGTGTGTCGCAGCTGGTGCGACCAAAAAACAACACCCGCAGCGACGGCATCCATGACCCCGCGGCCAACGGCATCCTCGGAGAACCGGACAACACGATCGACCTGCTCATCCTCGGTGACAGCGAGAGCTATTCCGCCTTCATCCCGATGCAGCTGTGGCAGCAATACGGTTACACGGCCTACTGCTGCGGCACATCCAGACAGACACTGTACTATTCGGAAGCGTTCTTGCACAAAGCCTTCCAAAAGCAGTCGCCCAAGCTTGTGATCCTGGAGACCGATGTGATCTTCATCGATTTTTCGTACGGCAGTATGCTGCTGCAGGAGGCCGGCGACCTCTTCCCTGTGTTTTCCTACCACGACCGGTGGAAAACGCTGAAATCCAGCGATTGGAGTCTGAACGTAAACTACACCTATATCGACAATGCAAAAGGGTATCAGCTGCGCTGCAACGCCACTCCGGCGGACGCCAGCAATTATATGACGCCATCGGATGCCTACGCTCCCATCCCGAAGCGAAACCGCGCCTATGTTGAGCGCATCAAGGCCTTCTGTGACGAAAACGGCGCGCAGCTGCTGCTCGTCAGTGCGCCCAGCACAGTCAACTGGAACATGGCGCGCCACAACAGCACGCAGGCGCTCGCAGATAAGCTGCAGATCCCGTTCATCGACTTCAACACCATGTCCGACCAGGTGTCGATCAACTGGAACACGGATACCCGTGACCAGGGGGATCACCTGAATTATTTTGGCGCAAAAAAAGTAACGGCTGCGCTCGGCGATTATCTGTCTGACAACAGCCTGCTGCCAAGCCACAAGGACGATCCGGAGTATTCCGATTGGGACACACAGGTCGATGCGTTTAACCAGGCGATCACTGCCGAACTCGCAAAATCATAATTGCAGCACAGCATTTCCATGTGCCGGAGCAGGCCAAGCATCGCCTGCTCCGGCTTTTGCATTTCAAAATCAAATCGCAGGAGTACGCCGAAAGCCCCATCGTGTTTCCGGGCGAAAACGGCGAGCGGCAGTACCGCTCTCCCAAAGCGCTCCACAGCGAGTTTCTCCGTTTTCCGTCGGCGTCGAGGATGCGGGCAATATCAGCGTCGGCCTGTAAGCGACGGGTTCATGCGCGCTTTTGCAGTATCGCAGCTCTATATCACAACAGGCTGCCACGGTCACGGGGCAGCTCTACCTCGACGCCGCGTTTTTCGCTGAGCCGGGGCTCATCGGCGTGCACCCGAACGACAACACGGCCACCGTGTGGCTGCGTGCGGACGATCTCGCGGCCCTGATCCGGGAGCACGGAAACCCGGTGCATATTGCGGAGCTGTGAGCTCGGCCACACACATAGAAAAAAGCAAGGCTTCCCGAATTCGGGAAGCCTTGCTTTTATCTATTTCTCTTTTTTGCAGTCACAGTTTCTGCCGCACTGCGCGCAGTTACCGGTGCAGCCGCTGCCGCAGCAGCCGCCCTTTTTCATGGCGCGGCGCCAGACGCGCCACGCGATGACGGCGCACACGGCCACAATGGCCAGCAGGAGATAGTCGATCAGCCGCATCACACCAGCCCCGCGATCGCATACGCGGCAAACGCCACGACCCACGCGACCGAGCACTGCAGAACCACGACGCCGACCGTCTTGAGCCGGGAATCCAACTCGCGGCGGATGGTGGCGATGGCGGCCACACACGGCGTATACAGCAGCGTGAACACGAGAAAGCTGATGGCGGAGCGCGTGGTGAGCAGCGACGAAATGGCCGCGCCGCCGAGCAGCACCTGCAGCGTGCTGACGACGGATTCCTTGGCGATGAAGCCGGAGATGAGCGCCGTGGCGCAGCGCCAGTCGCCAAAGCCGAGCGGCCGGAAGACGGGCGCGATGAACTGCCCGATGAGCGCGAGCAGGCTGTTAGCACTGTCGGCCACGACGTTCAGGCGCGTGTCAAAGCTCTGGAGGAACCAGATGATGATGGTCGCAAGGAAAATGACCGTGAACGCACGCTGGAGGAAATCCTTTGCCTTCTCCCAGAGCAGCAGCGCCACGCTCTTGAGTCCGGGCATGCGGTAATTCGGCAGCTCCATGACAAACGGCACGGGCTTGCCGCGGAAGGCCGTCTTGTTCATGATGAGCGCCGCGAGGATGCCGATGAGGATGCCGAGGACATACAGGCCCAGCATGACGAGCGCGCGGTAGCGCGGGAAAAACGCCGCGGTGAAAAAGGCGTAGATCGAGATCTTCGCCGAGCAGCTCATATACGGCGTGAGCAGGATGGTCATCTTCCGGTCGCGGTCGGACGAGACGGTGCGCGTGGCCATGATGGCCGGCACCGAGCAGCCGAAGCCGATGAGCATCGGCACGATGCTGCGCCCTGACAGGCCGATCTTGCGCAGGGGCTTATCCATGACGAAGGCGACGCGGGCCATATAGCCGGTGTCCTCCAGAATGGACAGGAAGAAAAACAGCGTCACGATGATCGGCAGGAACACGAGCACGCTGCCGACGCCGGCGAACACGCCGTCGATGATGAGGCTATGTACCACGGGGTTGATGCCGTAGGCCGTGAGCGCGGCGTCCACGACGCCGGTCAGCGCGTCGATGCCGAGCTGCAGCAGGTCGGACAGCCACTGGCCGATGACGTTGAACGTGAGATAAAACGTGAGGAACATCACGACGAGAAACATCGGCAGGGCGGTATATTTGCCTGTGAGGATGCGGTCGATCTTCATGGAGCGCGCGTGCTCCTTGCTCTCGTGGCACTTGACCACGGAAGCAGCCACGACGCCCTCGATGAACGTATAGCGCATGTCCGCAAGGGCCGCGTTGCGGTCGAGCCCGGTCTCGTTTTCCATCTGCACGATGCAGTGCTCAAGCAGCTCCCGCTCGTTTTCGTCGAGCGCGAGCGACTGCGCGAGATCGTCCCCGCCCTCGATGAGCTTGGCCGCGCAGAAACGCGCCGGCACGCCGATACGGTCGGCATGGTCGGCGATCAGGTGCACGACCGCGTGGATGCAACGGTGCACGGCTGAATCATCCGCGCAGAAGTCCGTCACCTTCGGCAGCGTCTGGCTGCGCGCGACGGTCAGCGCCTGATCCACGAGCTCGGACACGCCCTCCCCCTTCGCCGCCGAGATCGGCACGATGGGGATGCCCAGCGCCTGGCTCATCTTCTGCACGTCGATGGCGCCGCCGTTGGCGTGCACCTCGTCCATCATGTTCAGCGCCAGCACCATCGGCACGCGCAGCTCGAGCAGCTGCAGCGTCAGGTACAGGTTGCGCTCGATGTTCGTGGCGTCCACGATGTTGATGATGCCGTCCGGCTTCTGGTTGATGATAAAATCGCGCGAGACGATCTCCTCCTGCGTATACGGACGCAGGGAGTAAATGCCCGGCAGGTCGACAACGGAGCAGCCCTTCTCGTCGCGCATCTCGCCCATCTTCTGGTCGACGGTCACGCCCGGAAAGTTGCCCACGTGCTGGTTGGAACCGGTGAGGGCGTTGAACAGCGTCGTCTTGCCGCAGTTCTGGTTGCCGACAAGCGCAAAGATCATGCCGACACCCCCTCGACCTCGATCTTCTTCGCTTCTTCTACGCGCAGCGTCAATTCATAGCCGCGCACGCGGATCTCGATGGGGTCGCCCATTGGCGCCACCTTCTGCAAAGTGACGCGCGTCCGGGGTGTCAGCCCCATGTCCAACAGCCGGCATCGCAGCGCGCCGTCCCCACCGACCGCCGTGATGACTGCTGAGGAACCGATCTTCAATTCATCTAATGTCATTGCCATTGCCTTTCTGTAAAGATTCATTTCCCTAATGAAAAAGCTAGCACGGCGGACACGATTTTGTCAAGAGCGTGACAGGAATTTCCGAACTTTTTGCCGAAAGGCAGCAAAAAAACATCCCGGAGCGGAAAAACCGCTCCGGGATGCCGGACTGCCGGTACTGTTGCAGCGGCCGTCAGGGCTCGGACGCCGGCTGGACAACGTTCAAAATGTAGCGCATCATGATCGTCGCAAACTGCGCGCGTGTGGTCACGCCCTGCGGATCGAGAAGCGTCCGGCCGCCGATGGCATTGCCGGAGATCAGCCGCTCGCCCACCGCCCAGGTCATGGGCGCAAGCGCAAAAGCGGACACGCTGCCCGCGTCCGCAAACGCCGACAGGTCGCCGCAGGCATCCAGATCACAGCCCTTGAAGCGGACGTACCGATACAGGATGGCCGCCGTCTGCTCGCGGGTCGCCAGACCGTTGGGATCAAACCGGCCGCCGCCGACACCGTTCACGATGCCGGTGCCCGCCGCCCAGCCGATCGCCCCGGCATACCAGGCACCGCTGCGCACATCGGTGAAGGCACTTTCCGCCGCGGCGGCGGGCTCGCCCTCGAGCCGATAGAGGATCATGACGATCATGGCGCGGGTGAGCCGTGCGTTCGGTTCAAAGGTCGTGTCGGACGTGCCGGCAAAGAGCTTGTGCGCCACGGTGAAGTCAATGGCGTTGTGCGCCCAGTTGCCCGCGGGCGGCATATCGGTGAATCTGCTGCCCGGACAGGCTTTGCCGCCGGGGCACGGAGCGGACACCGGGTCTCTTGCCCCGCAGACGGTGCAGACCCCGTTGACATAGCGGTGCGCGGCGGGGATGGTCTCCTGCGCCGTCAGCACCTCGCCGCAGAGGGCGCACCGGCTGCCCTCGGTCAGGCCCGGCGTGGTGCAGGTGGCCGCCACGGCTGGGAGCGCCTCGGGCGCGTGGGCTCTGGCCGGGATGGTCTCGGTCATCGTCTCGCCGGCATCGCTGGTGTAAACGCGCGTGCCGGTGGATGTGCAGGTCGGCTCCCGCGTGACGACGCCGGCGTCCCACGTGTGGGCATAGGCGGCGCGCATTTGCGCGATGCGCGCGGTGAGCCAGGCGTCCATGTCCGCCACGGTATCGGCATACGTCGTGCCGGCCGGCCAGGCACGATCACCGGCGCGGATAAGCGGCCACAGCCGGTCATTCATGGCGGCGCTGGCCGACAGGTGTGCGCCGCCGGTCATGACCCTGCCGCCGTCCCCCACAAGCCGCTGCGCCTGCGCGAGGAACGTATCGTGACAGTAATTGCCGACGGCCGCGCGGAAGCCGGGGATCTGCAGGAGCGCGGACACGAGGTAGCGCCCGCCGTCAAAGTCATCGTCCGCGCCGATATCGCCGCAGGCCAGCTCCATATCCGAAACAGGGCCTGCGTACAGCAGACCGCCTGCATCCTTATAAAAGGACAGCGAGACGCCGGCCGCACACGCATCGGCGGCCAGACGCTGCAGCAGGTAAACTTGCACGAGCGAGGTCAGGTCGCAGTATTCATAATAGTACTTACCGGTCTCGGCATTGTAGCCGGTGTAGTTCCCGGCGGCATCCTGCGCGTAGACCGCATCCTCAAAGGCCTGATAATACTCGCTGATGTAGGCCATGGCGTCCCGGCCGCACCACGCGGGACTCTGGACATTCATGGCGCAGCCGCGCGCGGTCACAAAGCCGTTGGCCGCGTCCTGCTTTGCCTTGGCGGTGTCGCTACGCGCGAGCAGGTAGCCGCCGGTGATGTCTGCGGGCTCGGTCAGCCCGGCCGTGTACCGGTAGGTCCGGCCGTACCGGTTCTCGGCCGCGGCCGTGGTCATATCGCTGCCGTAGTCCGCGTTGACGGCCGCGTAGGCGGTTTCCATGCCGGTGATGTCCACACCAGTACTGCCGACGGCGTTCGTCTCGCTGACAAGATAAGTGCCGCGGTAGACGCCGTCATAGTACAGATCCACCCAGTCGGCCGCGGGTGTGTACGGCATGCCCAGCGACACGGCAAGCTCCCGGAAGAGCTTGTCGTGCAAAAGCGTTGCGTCGTCACAGCAGGCCAGCAGCGTCCAGCGCTCAGCCGCTTCCCCGCAGGCGGCGAGATCACACGCCTGGTCGAGCCGGAGCTGATACGACCGCTTCCCGGCGGCCGCAGGGTCGGTGCTGCCGCACGCACGGAGCTGCGTGCGCACACCGTCACAGACGGCATTGCCGTCCCGGTCGGCCAGCAGCAGCTGCGCCGCGGCGTTGGCATCGCCGGCATCCACAAAGGTTCGGCCCTGTGCGGACGGATCTTCGCTCGTGATGTAAAGCGCGCTGAGATTCTCGGACTGCGCCACGCACAGCGTGCCGGCCGCCTCGCCGTTGATGCGGACGGTGAGCGTGTAAAGGCCGTCGTCCGCGGCGGCAAGCTCTGTGATATTGACGGTCTCGCCGAGCGGTTCTATGCCCTTGCTGCCCTGCAGCTCCACGGTCGGGCTCGTGCAGTTTTGCGTGTGCACCGTCACGGCGAGGCGGCTCAGATCCGCGCTCGCTGGCAGAAACAGATACTGCGCCGCGTCCATGCTCTGGCCGGTCACGGTGCGCCCATCCACCTGCGCGTCGATCGTGCCGAGCAGTTCGGACGGTGCAAACGCGCCTTCTGGCAGCGTCGTCACCGTGACCGTGTTGGAGTAGTACGGCGAGAAATACCACCTGCCGTCCACCTGCGTGCAGCCGACCAGGCGGAACGTGTACGCCGTTGCCGGCGCGAGACCCGTGATGATGCAGACGGGCTTTGCGGTCAGGGGCAGAGCGGTCCAGGTGCTGCCGCCGTCGGCGCTCATCTCGACGCGGTAGTTTTCCGCACCAGCGGCCGCCGTCCAGTCGAGACGGACCTGCTTCTGGCCGATCTCGGCCGCAGCCGCGTCCCGGACGCCGCCGGGCAGGATCTCATACTGCGCGGACACCGTGCCGTAGAAGTCGCGCATGCCCCGGATCGAGACGGTGCCGAGACCGACGCGCGTGTTGTTCGTATAGGAGATGCAGCCATCGACGTCCGCTTCGTCGGTCCTGACCGTCAGCTGCCTGCCCTGATACGTGACCGCAACGGCGCAGACGGCATCTTTGCCGTTATAGACCGCGGACGCAGTCTTGACCTGCGCATCGGCAATATTCTTTCCCTGCGTGCCGCATTTCGTGCAGATATGATCAGCATCCCAGCTGTGGCCCGCATAGCGGAGCACCGCGCTGCGGCAGGTCTCGCCGCAGGTCCTGCAGGTGGTGATGGCATAGCCGTTCGTGGTGCAGGTGCGGGTGTCGACCGTCTCCGTGTCGTGAACGATGCCGTTATCGTCGAAGTGATATGTCCCGCCGTCGAGCTGCTGCCAGCCGGTGACATGCTCGCCGGACAGGAAATACATCCGGTCGGCCGTGCCCTCGACCGTCAGCCAGCCGGTGTACTGCGCGGCCCGGATGTCGACTGTCTCCCCGCAGACCGCGCACACGGACTTTCCGCCGCGGCAGGTCGTCAGCGTGTGGCCGTGCGCGCAGCCGCCGCTCCCCGCCGCGTCCGCAGCCAGCGCCTGCGGGCAGATCAGCGCCGACACCAGTGCGGCTGCCAGCAGAAAGGCCCGGACCCTGTCCGCAAAATGGAATCTATGCATGTTTTTTCCCCCTCCGTTGCTCTTTTCGCCGTTGAAAACGACAGAAAAGAGCAACTGTTTCCCTGATTTTGCCTGTCATTTTGATGCTGTGCTGCGATTCATGACCGAAACTTCGATAGAAAAATATAATATTTTGTCATTTTACCACGAATTTTCACGAATCGCAAGATTGCTTTCGGCAAAAACGCTGAATATTTGCACATCTTTCCCCAACTCAGGAAAAACCTGACTGGGCGCACGAAACATTTGACACGCACACCGGCCGCTCCTATAATCGAACCGGGCATCGGATTCGGATGCCGTTTTGATGCCAAACGGATGTAATTTTGACTCGAAGGAGGCGGTGGCATGATCCAGATCCTGATCGTGGACGATGAAAAGCCGATCTGCGACCTGATCCAGATGAGCCTGACCCGCGCGGGCTATCACTGCACGTGCGTCTATGACGGGCTGGCCGCGGCGGACATTCTGGAACGCAACGTATTTGATCTCATTTTGCTCGATGTGATGCTGCCGAACGCCGACGGCTTCGAGCTGATGGAGTATATCCGCCCGCTGGGCATCCCGGTCATCTTTCTGACCGCGCGCGGCTCAGTCGACGACCGGGTGCGCGGCCTGCGCATGGGCGCGGAGGACTATATCGTCAAGCCCTTTGAGGTCGTGGAGCTGCTCGCGCGCGTGGACGTCGTGCTGCGGCGCTACAACAAGACCGACGCCGTGATCGACATTGGCGGGCTGCGCATCGACACGCGCGCCATGCAGGTCTGGCGCGGCACGGAGGAGATCAGCCTGACGCACAAGGAATACGACCTGCTGCTGTTTTTCGCGCGCAACCCCGGCACCGCGCTCTACCGCGAGACGATCTACGAGCACGTCTGGGGCGGCGAATACAGCTACGGCAGCAAGACCGTGGATCTGCACATCCAGCGGCTGCGCAAAAAGGTCGGCTGGGAAAACCGGCTGCTGGCCGTGAACAAGGTCGGCTACCGGCTGGAGGTATGAGCGGATGAAATTTCGCGCAAAGCTCACGATCGCCATGGTGCTGCTGCTGTCGCTGACCTACGGCATCGGCGGCAGCCTGATGATCGCGCAGTCGTTTTCCTCCTCCATCGACCGCGAGCGCGACGCCGCCGTGCAGACCTACCGCATGGTCGTGGACGTGCTGGATCTGCTCGGTGACAACGCCTCGCCCGGCACGGCGGCCAACACCGTCGCGCTCGTGCTGCACAAGCTCGGCAGCGGCGGGTCGAGCACGGCAGCGCGCATCCGATTCGGCGCACAGATGACCACAACGGGCGACACCGCGCTGCTCGATGAAGCACCCGAGCCTCCGGCCGGCAGCGGCGTGACCAGCATCGTGCACACCGGCAACGGCCGGCACTACCTCATGCTCGGCGCCACGGCCGACGGCACGACCGTCCAGCTCGCGTTCGACGTGACGGAGACCTATACCGTGCGCCAGACGCAGCAGCGCGCGTACCACACGACGTTTCTGATCCTCGTCGCCTTCGGCGCAGCCGTAGCGTGGGTCACGTCCTATCTGCTGACGCGCCCGCTCGGCACGCTTTCACGCGCGTCAAGAGAGCTGGCGCGCGGCAACCTCAGCTATCGGGCGCCCGTGCGCTCGCGCGACGAGGTGGGGCAGCTGGCGGCCGACTTCAACCGCATGGCCGGGCAGCTTGAGCGCAACGTCAACCGCATTCAGGAGACCATGGCGCTGCAGGAGCGGTTCATGGCCGACTTCTCGCACGAGATGAAAACGCCCATGACCTCCATCATCGGCTATGCAGACCTTTTGCGCAGTCAGGTGCTCACGCCCGATGAGCAGATGGACGCGGCAAACTATATCTTTTCCGAGGGCAAGCGGCTCGAAGCGCTGGGGCTGAAGCTGCTGGATATGCTCTCGCTCGACCAGTCAAAGCTCCAGCTCGTGCCCGCGCATCCCGCCGATCTCGTGGCGGGGCTGCTCGAGCACCTCAAGCGCCTGTACGCACAAAAAGGCATCGCCCTGCAGTACCGCACCGAGGAGGGCGCGTGCTTTTTAGAGCCGGACCTGTTCAAGACCCTGCTCGTAAACCTCATGGACAACGCCCGCAAGGCGCTCGACAGCGGCGGCAACATCTACGTCTGGCAGGAGATGCTGCCCGACGGCTGCCGCGTGCGCGTGCTCGACAACGGCCGCGGCATCCCGCCGGAGGCGCTCGCGCACCTGACGGAGGCGTTTTACCGCGTGGACAAGTCGCGCTCGCGCGCACAGGGCGGCGCGGGCCTCGGCCTGTCGCTGTGCAACGAGATCGTGCAGCTGCACGGCGGCACAATGCAGTTTGAAAGCCGCGTCGGCAACGGCACGGTCGTGACCGTGGAGCTGAAAGGAGGCCGCGTATGAAGCCATGGATGCGCACCGCCGTGGCCGTCGTGCTCGTGCTGGCGATCGCGGCGGGCGGATTTTTCCTGCCGAACTTCGTCTCGGCGCGGCTCGACCGCCGAAATCAGGACGCGGCGTTTTCGCTCAGCACCGGCGACGAGCAGAGTCCGGCCACCGTTTTGCGCCTGAAGCTGACCGACGGCATGCAAAACCTGTTTTACGGCACAGAAGAGCCCGTCGAGCTCGATGAGAGCGCCGCGGTGCACACGCTGGCCGAGATGACGCAGTACGCGCAGGACCTTCTGGGCGCGCTGGAAAAGGACAGCGCGCTGTTCGGCGGCAACTTTTCCGTGCAGGAGGGCGCGACCGTCCAGTACGCGAACTACGGCAGCGGCTTCGTCCTCTGGGGCATCACGCTGAGCAATCCGCGCGGCGACACGGCGTCGTTCCTGCTCGACGACGCGACCGGCTGCGTGCTGGCGCTCAGTTATGAATTTGCCTATGACTTCGGCTTCCAGATCCGGCAGAACGATCTGTGGGATTACCTGCTGCGCGTGTTTGAAAACCGCGTCGGCGCCACGGTCGCGGCCGCACTCGGCGAGCCGTATGACGAGGTGCAGATCCCGATACCGGACGCAGCGCAAAAAATGCTCGGCCTGCATGCGCGCGACACGAACACCGTCCCGCTGCGGCTGCTCAACGCCGGAAACGAGGGCAATTACAACGACGGCACAGACAGCAGCATCACCGACTACCTGCAGTTTTACGACCCGGACGCCGACACCGCCTTTTCCCTGCCGGCGTGGCGTGTGGAAAATACTTTGTATTTCAACGCGCAATGATGCCGTTTTGATGCCAAAGCGTTGCCGGACGGATCACAGTCTCCGCTAAGATAGGGCCATACCCGCTTCGCGGAGACTTTTTTCGTCAGGAGATGCCCATCATGCAGACAAACGACCTCCCTCGCATCGGCGTGCTCAGTGCAGACCCCGCCGCCGTCACACAGTTCCTGCGCCGCGTGCAGGCGCTGGGCGCAGACCCCACCGCCCTGCTGCCGCTGAGCCCGGCCGCCGTGCCGGACTGCGAACCGTATCTGTGCGGGACGTCCACGCAGTCGCCCCTGCCGAAGCTGCGCGCGGCGGCGGAGGTGCTGGCCGCCTCCGGCTGCACGGTCATCGCCGCGCCGGACAGCGCGGGCGTTTTCTGTGAGGAGATCACGGCGGCCGTCGGCATCCCGACACTCGGCGTCTCCGGGCCGGCGCTGCAGCAGCTCGTCGGCAAGCTGCGGCAGCGCGCGAGCGTGCTGTGCACACCCGGCGTGCGCGCCGCCAACGGCTACGGCATCGCCGCGCGGCGCTACGGGCTGCACTGCAGCTATCCCGACGCGCCCGTGCAGGCGCTGCTCGGCTGCGTGCAGCCGGAGAAAGCGTGCAGCGAGCAGGTGCTGCGCTCGATCATCGAGCTGGAGCTGGCCCGCGGCAACGACAGCGTCGTGCTCGACAGCGCGCAGCTGTGCGCCGCGTTCACGCACTTCGGCCTCGCCGCGCGCTACCCGCAGGCGGCCGACGGCATGGAGCTGCTGGCGCAGGCCGCGCTGCTGCACACTGCGGCGGCAGCCGACGCCCGCCGCGCATAAGATAAAAGGAAGCGGCTGCGTGCCCCGAACGGGGCGCGCAGCCGCTGTTTATGCAATGGTGAACGTCTTTTGCGTGTCGATGTGACCGTCATGATTTGTGCCCGGCGGATTGTCGGGCATGTCATAGACATACGTCAGCCGCCCGCCGTCGAGCGTCAGGGACGTGACGGCATACGTATCGGTGTAGCTGACGGAAAACACCCCGTCGCGCCAGGCGACGCGCGTGCGCGTGACGGTGTTCGCACCGTCCGCAAACCGCAGCGTGTGGCACAGCAGCCCGCCGTCGCGGCAGACCTCGTAGAGCGCGGCCTCGGCCGTCTGCCCCGCCGCGCGCGCATCCCAGAACGCCGTCACCGTCTCCGGGTGCGTGACCGGGTCGGCCGCGTCCACGTGCACGGCCGTGAGTCCTGCGTCCGAGAGCTGCGCCACCGCCTGCGCAATCTGCGCGTCCGTGAGATCGACGCCCGCGTCCGTGCCGTCGCCGACCGCCTGCACGATGGTCTGATACCGCTGCGCCGCCGCGACGGCGGGGTCTGCCGCAGCTTCGGCCTGTGCTGCCGTCTTTTGCCCGCAGGCCGTCAGCAGCAGCGCCGCTGCGCACAACAGGCCGCAGAAAATTCGTTTCATGCGCGTACCTCCCGTCATTTTCTGCAAACAGTGTACACGAAAAAATTCGGCATTGCAAATTTCGCCGCATCTGCTATACTGTCGGCAGATATATGCCGTAAGATGCTGCCGGGAGAGCGCTGCGGCCGCCGAAGGAGTGACACTCTCAGGCAAAAGGACCGGCGGCTGACGGAGCTCTGGAGAGACGATTCCGCACCGAAGAAGCAAGGCCGCGCGGCCAATCTTTCAGGTAAAAGGACAGAGTACACACCTGCACCACGGCAGGGGTGTACTCTTTTTTCGGAGGTCATGACGATGGAAACCTTCCTCTTTCTGCTCGAGCTGGCCGGGACGGTCGCGTTCGCCGTCAGCGGCGCGGTGCTCGGCATCGAAAAGCATATGGACATTTTCGGCGTGGGGCTGCTGGGCATCACGACGGCCGTCGGCGGCGGCATTCTGCGCGATCTCGTCGTGGGGCTGACGCCGCCGCGCGCATTTCAGGACCCGATCTATCTGCTCGTCGCGCTCGGCGTGTCGGTCGTGCTGTTTTTCCCGTTCGTGCGCCGGATCATCGGCCGCAGCAAACGTGTGTTCGACGCGCTCATGCTCATCATGGACGCGGCCGGGCTCGGCATCTTCACGATCACGGGCATGAACACCGCCACCACGCTCGCCGGGTGCACCGACCCACTGCTGCTGGTGTTTGTCGGCCTGCTGACCGGCACGGGCGGCGGCGTGCTGCGCGATATCCTCGCCGGGGATATGCCCTACATCCTGCGCAAGCACATCTACGCCAGCGCGTCCATCGCGGGCGGGATCCTCTATCTGCTGCTGCAGCAGGTCTGGCAGGGAGCGGGCGCGATCTTGACCAGCGTGGTCGTCGTCATCGTCATCCGCTGCGCCGCGGCGCACTTCGAGTGGGACCTGCCGCGCGCAAAAACCGTGTGGAAAAGTGACGAATGATGTGCTAGGATAAAGAAAAGAGTTCGCAAGACCGGAGGTCATGACCATGGCAAACACCCCAGCGCACGTATGTCCGCTCGCAAAAAAGTGCGGCGGCTGCCAGCTGCAGAACCTGTCGTATGACGAGCAGCTGCATCTCAAACAGGCGACGGCCATCCGCCTGCTCGGCCGCTTCGGCCACGTGGAGGAGATCATCGGCATGAAAGATCCCTACCACTACCGCAACAAGGTGCAGGCCGCTTTCGGCGTCAACCGGCAGGGGCAGATCATCTCGGGCGTGTACCAGTCGGCCTCGCACCGGATCGTGCCGGTCAGCGACTGCATGATTGAGGACACGGTCGCAGACCAGATCATTGTCACGATCCGCGGCCTGCTCAAGAGCTTCAAGATCCGTCCCTATGACGAGGACACCGGCCGCGGCACGCTGCGGCACGTGCTCGTGCGGCGCGGCTGGCGCAGCGGGGAGATCCTCGTCGTGCTCGTGACGGCACACGGTATGCTGCCCGGCAAGCGCAACTTCGTGCGCGCGCTGCTGCAGCGGCACCCGGACATCACGACCATCGTGCAGAACATCAACGCCGGGCAGACGAGCCTTGTGCTCGGGCCCCACAGCGAGGTGCTCTATGGGCCGGGCTATATCCGCGAGCAGCTCGGGGACTTCACGTTCCGCATCTCGCCGCGCGCGTTTTATCAGATCAACCCCGTGCAGACGGAGGTGCTCTACCGCACGGCGCTCGACTACGCCGGGCTGACCGGCAAAGAAACCGTCGTGGACGCCTACTGCGGCACCGGCACGATCGGCATCTTCGCCAGCCGGAACGCCGCGCGCGTGATCGGCGTGGAAAATAACCGCGACGCCGTGCGCGACGCGATCAGCAACGCGAAGGCGAACCGCGCGGACAACGTCCGCTTCTACACGGCCGACGCGAGCGACTTCCTGCAGGGCATGGCCAGGGCCGGTGAACACGCCGACGTCATCATCCTCGATCCGCCGCGCGCCGGCAGCGACGAGCGCTTTCTCGCCGCCGTGACGGCCGTCGGGCCGGAGCGGGTGGTGTACGTGTCGTGCAACCCGGAGACGCTCGCGCGCGACCTGGGCTATCTCACCCGGCACGGCTACCGCGTCACACGCATCCAGCCGGTAGACATGTTCCCGCACACGGAGCATATCGAGACGGTCGTATTGGTGTCAAAAAACGAACCCTCGTCCTTCACGTTGGCGTTCAGGAATGTGGGATGCGGCACGGAATAATGCCAAGGATGAGCATGGCAGAGTTAGGGCCCCTGTAACAGAATGCTATGTGTCAAAAGAGCAAGTCCGGAACATGGGCCGCAAACCGGGATTCGAATTGTATAAGCATCAAACAGGTTCGCGAGAACGTGGTATTAGTAGACAAGCGTTCTGAAAACATACTGGCAGAGCAAAAGTACCGGCGTACAGTCGACTGCACGCATATCAAATTAGAAATGAGGAGTAAAAATGAAAAAAGTAGTATCCCTTTTATTGTCTTTCGCAATGATCTTCTCGCTTTTTGCCTTATCGGGGTGCGGTAAGAGCGAACAAAGCGTTGAGAACACAACCAGAACGATTACGGATATGGCGGGCAGAACGGTCGAGATTCCAACCACAATTGAACGTGTTGCATGCCAGTCGTCGACATGCGAGGCTGTTATTATTTCTTTGGGCAAGGCATCTGTATTAGTTGGCACTACGGACTATACGGATGAGTCGTCGATCGCATACCAACTGTTTCCCGAGCTGTCACAGGTTCAAAAGCTCTCAGATGATATGTCTGTTGAGGAAATGCTGAAAAACAATGTGCAGGTTGTGTTTGTCAAAGATACAAACAAAATAGAAAAATACGAGGAAGCCGGGCTGCCTGTCATTTACGTTGAATTAGATACAGTAGCGGGAACAAAAGACGGTATTCAGATCATTGGCGACGTAATCGGAGCAAAAAAGCAAGCCAAGAACTGCGTGGATTATATCAATGAATGTGAAAATACAGTAAAGGAAAAAATTCCAGACACATCGTTTACCGCTTATTATTCCAGAGCGAAATATCCAGAGAGCAATTTGCTGACGACATATGCGGCTGGACACATTTATTCTGAGTGGATCGGAATCTGCGGAGGTTCTGTTATCACGAAGGATATGGAACTGGCCGAGACAAAGGGCGGTGTTCTCATCAGCGGAGAAGAATTGGCAAAAAGCAATCCGGATGTCATTTTTATCGGAGGATACTATCGAAACCCTGTCTATCAGGAAGCCATGAATGGTGAATACAGTTCGGTATTGAAAGCAGTAGCGGACAGCAAGGTGTTTGTGGTTCCCACGAGTGTTACGGACTGGAGTGTCGGAGGCTGTGAACTTGGACTGACGATGCTCTGGTGTGCACAGAAAGTCGCTCCGGAGCAGTTTGATGATATCAATATGACGGAAGAAGTCATCAAATTCTATAAAGAGGTTTCCGGGATCACGGTATCCGAAGAGCTTGCAAACGACATTCTAAGCAGCAATATGGATTAACATCGTAAAGAGACGAGAGATAGAATGCAGATAAGTACAGTTCATTTTGAATATACAACGGATTGCAACAGCAGGTGTGCAATGTGCGATTACTGGAAGTCCGGATCATCTTTGGAAATTCGGAATGGCACGGTGAAATCTGCATTCGCTTCTCTCATGCCGCTGGGCCTGAAAAAAGCTTATTTTACAGGCGGTGAATGTCTGTTACATGCAGAGCATCTTTTCAGCATATGTTCAGAAATCCGGTCGGCATATCCAGAGCTGGAACTTGGGTTGATTACGAATGGCATTCTGCTTGAAAAGTATGCTTATGAGATTGGACGCATTTTCTCAAAGGTGATCGTCTCGCTTGATACGGTGGACCGCGAAAAATATATGAAAATCCGGGGTGTAGATGCGCTGCCAGGTATACAACGCGGAATTCACAGTTTGCGAGAGCTGTATCCTGACATGCGGATCAATCTGCGGATGCTGGTATTGAACGATACGGTAGAAGACATTTTGCCGGTTATTCAGTATGCCGTTCAGGAGAAGCTGCATCATGTGAGCTTCCTGCCTGAAGATGTTAACAGCAGCACCGCTTTTGGACGCAGGCAGTCGGCAGAAATCGTTTCCCACCATAATGCTGAGTGTCTGGCACACTTAAGACAAATAATCGACGAACTTCAAGATCAGCATTCTGCTTTGTTTGGAAATATCCTGCCGCGTGCATGTACTGACCTGGAATATATTTATTCTGTTTATACAGGCAGCCCCAGAAACCACATGAAGTGCAACAAAGCAGAAAAGTCCTGCGTTATAAACGCCGATGGAACCGTTAACCCCTGTTTCTTTATCCGCTCTGAGCAATCTATAGCGTGCGGGAAACAGGTAACAGATGTCCTGGAGTCAGAGATGTACAGAGCACTGGTTTCTGCGATTCAGGCGAATCAGCATGCTGCATGCCGGAATTGTGCATGTCCAAAAGAGTTGTCCTGATCTGAAAGCTTATATGAAGAAAAAGAAAATAATCATTATCATCATTTCATTATTGGTATTGCTTCTGACGGCTTTCTTTTCCATCTGTGTTGGAAGATATCGTGTTGCGCCGTCTGAAGTGCTGCAGGCACTGCTGGGGCATGGAAGCGAATCTACCAATTTGATCGTTTTCAAATTAAGATTACCACGGATTATATGCTCCATTCTCATCGGCAGCGCGCTGGCGATTTCAGGCATGGTTTATCAGGGCTTGTTTCAGAATCCTCTGGTATCGCCGGACATCCTGGGCGTTTCGTCCGGCGCGTGCGTCGGTGCAGTTGCATCTATTATGCTGGGCTTTGGCTCTTCCTTAACCATGCTGTTTGCTTTCTCGGCAGGTATTCTGAGTGTTGCTGCAGCGATTATTCTTTCAGTCCTGACAAAGAAGCGGAAAAACATCGTAATGGTGTTTTCCGGGATCATAATCGGTCGCTTTATGAGCTCTATTGTGGGAATCCTGATCTTTTTCTCGGACGATGAATCACAGCTCGGGGCGATCATTGAATGGGAAATGGGAAGCTTTGCAAAAGTTACTTCGGATGACCTGATTATATTCGGGCCACTGCTTGTAATCTGTATTCTTGTGCTGCTGCTGTTCAGGTGGAGAGTGAATCTGATTTCTGTCGGAGAGGAAGAGGCAAAAGCTTTAGGTGTAAATGTTATACGGGAGCGCCTGCTTATTATCTGTTTTGCAACTTTGGCAACCGCAATTTCCGTTTGTGTTGCTGGAACCATTGCATGGATCGGGCTGATCATCCCGCATATCTGTCGCTGGATTATTAAGGACGATAACCGTTACAGCATGCCGTTGAGTGTTTCATTGGGTGCAATTGCACTGCTTTTGTCTGATACGATTGCAAGAAGCCTGCTGCCTTATGAGCTTCCGCTTGAGGTGATTACAGGACTTGTTGGTGCGCCTGTATTCGCATGGATCATGGTGAAGAGATGGAGAGATTAAACGTGAGCACAAATGCGATAGATGTCAATAACATCTCGTTCACCTTTCAAAAGGGCAGGCATGTATTGAATCATGTCAGTTTTTCGCTGAAGTGCGGGGATATTATGACAATATTAGGCCCGAATGGATCCGGGAAAACGACCTTACTGAACTGCCTGCTGAACAACTATACGACCTATAGCGGGACTATAAATCTGTTCAACAGAGACATTAAAAGTTATTCTCCCAAAGAATATGCGGCAAATATGGCATATGTTCCGCAGCTTGCACAGCTCAGCTTTGATTACTCTGTAGAAGAGTTTGTCCTTATGGGGGTAAACCCGCATAAGTCATTCTTTGAGCAGCCGGGTCCGGAGGATTATCAACTCGTTCGTCAGAGCTTGGAAGCTTTGGAGATCGCGCACCTGGGCAAGCGACAGATGGGTGAAGTAAGCGGCGGTGAACGCCAGCTTGCTTATATAGCAAGAGCCTTAACGCAGCAGCCTAAAATTATCATCATGGATGAGCCGACGTCTGCATTAGACTACAGCAATCAGTATAAAGTCATTAAAATACTGAAAAAACTCAATCGCGAAGGTTATACTGTCATCCTGACAAGCCATAATCCAGAGTATGCATTCATGCTTGGCGGATACGTGGGGATGCTGTACCGGAATAATGCTTTCTGCTACGGTCCGGTTCACGATTTAATGACAGATGAGAGCCTGACCGCGCTATATGAAACAAAAATAAAAGTCAAATATCTGCCGGATTGTGCATCCTACGTATGTATCAGAGTAGCTGAAGAAATTGGAGAAAAACATGACTGATCCGTTTTATTATCCTCACCTGGAAATACAAATAGCAGAACACTGCAATTTGAATTGTGCTTCCTGCACGCACTTTTCGCCTCTTGCAGAACCAAGCTTCGCAGACGCTGAGCACTTTTATCAGCAATTGCTGAAAGCGAATCAGATTTTTGAGGGGCATTGCAAATCGCTGAAGATCATGGGTGGGGAACCTTTGCTGCATCCTGCATTAGACCGATTATTATACCTTGCCAGAAAGGCTATGCCATCCATAAAGCTGACGCTGCAGACAAATGGTATTCTACTGACAAAGCTTCCGGAAGCTTTTTGGAAAGCCTGCCATGATAATGACATCTTTATTCGGGTCACGCGGTATCCGGTAAAGCTGGATATCGAAAAAATAAAGGCTTTGGCAGAAAAATACGATGCCAGGCTGGATTTTCATCCGTCCGATGGCGTCGAAAAATCCTTTAATCTGTATCCGCTTGACGTAGCGGGAACAGGAGATGCGGGCGAAAACTATTCCCAATGCAAGATGCGCCGGCGTTATGTCTTAATAAAAGATGATAAATTGTTTCCCTGCCCAATCGCGGGAAACGCAGAGCATTTTAATGCATACTTTGGGACCAATATGGATTGCAGCAGGCAAAATTATGTTCCATTGAACGAAGTGAATTCTTTCGAGGATTTTCAGGCCTTTGCCGAAGAGGCAATTGCTTTTTGCAGACACTGCAAGCCGCAGGATTACAGAAGAAATGTCGGCTGGTCAGTTTCTCAGAAGAAACGCTCTGAATGGACATGAAATTATCGGATGGATATCCGCGTGCTGAGCAGTTGATACGCAGCAGCGATTACGATATCATAAGTTTTGATCTCTTTGACACCTTGGTTTATCGCCCATTTTTCACGAACAAATGCCTCCTGCGTCTTTTTTCGTCACATGTGTTTTCAGAATATCAGATTGATGTCGAAGAAATGCGCATTTCTGCGCAACATGATTTACAGGATCCATTCGCAACCTTGAAAGAAATCTGGGAATATATCGCTTGCAGGTATCATTTGGATCATGAACTTGCAGCTGTACTGGCGGAACAGGAATTTGAATTTGATCTGCGGTTCCTTTGCCGATCTGCAACGGGGAAAAAGCTGTATGACGCCGCAGTGTCAGCAAATAAAAAAATGATTGTTTTATCTGACACGTACTATACCTCAGCGCAGATCGAAAGCATACTGAAAAAACTCGGATACAATGCCATTGCAAACATTTATGCTTCCTGTGAATGTCAGGCGGGAAAACGATCCGGCGCGCTTTTTCAGTATGCGATGGCCCGTGAGCGCGTGAAGGATCCGAAGAGATTGATTCATATTGGGGATAATCTGAAATCTGATTATGCCGGAGCGGCTGCTTTGCATTTAGCAGCCGTTCATATTCCCAATGACAGACAATGGTTTGAAAACAACTGGAATCTCATTCATAAGCAGATGATGGATTCAAAATATGAGGACGCGATCTGGGGCACCGCGCTGCATTGGTTTGCCAATCGGGATGAGGCAGCCGGAGGGCAGGATGAAGATATCGCATTATTTGCAGCTTTTGTTATTTTCCCAATGCTGCTGCATCTGGCGATCACCTTGCATACGCGTTCAGACGTTCAGAAAAATGATGCGTACCATTCGCTGAATTTTGTATCCAGAGACGGTTTCTTAATGAAAAAAGCGTATGACATGCTGTCTGAACAATTCCCCGATTCCGTTCCTTCTACGTATCTTTATGCATCCAGGATTTCATGTGACATTCTTTCTAAGGCGCATTTTAAAGACCTACTTTATGCGCCGTGGATCACGGATGATTGCACACTCAGACAGTTTATTAAAACAGCGGTCAGCAGTGATGAATTGCAGCAAATTCTTTATGCAGAGCTTGACAGCAACACACTGAATATGTCTGTCAGAGACAGGGCCGGGGATTGTCAGAAAGCCCTGCAGAAACACGAAAAAGAACTTTCTGATGACTTCATGGTTCAGAAGGAGGCCGCATGGAATTACTACGCCAAATGTGTTGACGGCTCCCATCGGCTCCTGCTAGTCGATTGCGGGTTCCGCGGAACCATCTCCAAATTATTGACCGAAGGGTTTCACAACGAAGTGTTGTTTGATAAGTTCTTCCTCTGGGAAAAGCCCATAAACAGATTCCATGATGCAAGTACGGGCACGAAGACCTATGTGCTTTTTTCAGAGAAACGCGGCCACTGCTGCGCTTCCATGGCAGAAACATTTTTCTCCGAACCAACAGGAAGCTGCGTTGGATTCAGATTCAATCAGGCAATGGAACCGGTTCCGCGTTTTGAAGCTGCGTGGTATCCGCAGGACATGAAGCATGTCGTTGAGCAGACACAGAAAATAGCGCTTGAGTTGGTAGCTGACTTTTCGAGGCGATACGAGGGTATGATCCCCCTACTGGGTACCGCTTCAATGGAACGTTGTTTTTCAACATATTCTGCTTTTTCTGAAAGTGAGGCAGCCCGGATATTTGCACGGATCCGGTTCAAGGAGAGCTTTTCGCCGCAGATGGAAGCAGATTCATTACTCTGTATTCTGAAAAAGAAGCAGACGGCAAGAGGGAAAAATGATTAGAGTTTTGCATTCCGTCAGTTATATGCACCGGGCCGGCGTTGAAACATTTCTGATGAATTATTACAGAAATATCGACCGCTCTCGCACTCAGTTTGATTTTATGTGTAATAAGAAACTGGCGGGCGACTACGACGAAGAAATCAGACGGCTTGGCGGTCGAATCTTTTACAGACCAGAGCATGAAAAAATGGACGAGCCGGCACATGCCGCATTCTGGAAGGCGTTTCTGAAGGAGCATCCTGAAATACAGATTCTGCATGCACATAATGGCGCAAAACAGTTCTTCCCGATTGAGGGGGCAAGACTGGCAGGTCTACCGGTCAGAATCGCACATGCGCATAGTACAGATTTTGTTCATGATGAAAAGTATCGGCACCGGCTGGAACTGATTCATAAAATCCCCACAGCGGCCAATTGTTTTTTTGGATGCAGCAATAAAGCCGGAGAATTCTTCTATGGAAGCGAGCTCTGGAAAAAGCAGGGCGTAATCATTCATAATGCAATCCCATGCCATGATTTTGCCTATGACGTCAATCAACGGAATCAGCTGCGGTCAGAGCTTGGAATGGAGGATGCTTTTGTGATCGGCCATGTCGGCAGATTTATGAAGCAGAAAAATCATATCCGATTGCTTGAAATTTTCAGTAAGGTTTACAAAAGCAATCCAAGCTCGGTTCTGCTGTTAATTGGTTCAGGCGAACTTGAAAATGATATAAGAGAACGTGCGCATGCCCTGGGACTGAGCAATCGTGTCCTGTTCGCAGGAGAACAGGCTGCAATGTCCAGGTGGTATCAGGCCATGGATGTGTTTGTGATGCCGTCGCTCTTCGAGGGGTTAACACTCTCTGGAATTGAGGCGCAGGCAGCGGGATTGCCATGCATCTTTTCAGATCTGGTTTCCACTGAGACGCAGGTCACTGACAATGTCTGTTTTATACCGTTAGATGCAAGTGATGATGTCTGGTGTGACCGGATCGTGCGGTTTTCTGATTTTCCCAGAATAGATACTACGCAGCTGATTTGCGATGCAGGTTATGATATTTCGGTGGAAGCAAAAAAGCTTCAGGAGCAATATGAGCAATTGCTGAGACAGGCGGAGCAACAATAAATGTCTAATTACTCTGACAACTTGTTTATTACATCTCAATTCGATCAATTTTATGCATCACGTGGATATCTTCAGTTGGAGCCTGCCAGAATTACATCCAGAATTGACAGAACGGTTTACTTGACAAATTCTGCAACCAATTTATTTAAATCGCATTTTGGAGAGAAGAAATGTTACTTTGCCCGGCAAAAAAGCATGAGGACCCAGATCTTAACGGATTACTATCGTGAAGAAACAGAAACCGAATATCCAACGTATTTTGTATCATTTGGTGCTTTTGCTCCGATCTCATGTTTCGGAAAACTGATAGAGGACACCATTGATTTTCACATTCATCTTGGTTTTTTGCCTGAGGATATGCGGCTGAGAATATCTTCAGAAGAAACGTTTTTGGCGGATTATGCATATTCGTCAATTTTAAAAGACCATGTATTTTCAGACCATAAAGACAATAAATTCGATCATGTCTATGGTGAGGGCGTATACGGCCGTGCTATAAAATTCGATTATTATCAAGAAAAAATCCAGCGTTACAAAAACCTGGGATACTTTCTGGTAATCAAGAAAGATGAGGAGATTTTGGGCTGTGAGTATGCTTCCTCTGACCAATTGATTCTAATGCGCCTAAAACAAATCAGATACGCAATTGCAGCGTCGAACGCTGCGGACCTTTTTCAAACAGGCACTTTTATGCAGCGCAGATTTGCTGATAGTCTGGTCGGTACCGCACATCTGATTTACGAAGGAATAAGACCACAATCCTCGGACACAAATGGTCGTACCCTGAAAAAGTACATTTCTGCGTTAAAATACTTTAGCCAGTGTCTAAAAATCGCGGAAGCAGATATTCCAAGAATGGTTGATCAATATCTCAATCTGGAATATGGGAAAACGTATGCATTCGCCGAAGAGCGAAGGAGACTTCTGGAGGATTCACTGCTGAGCATTTGAATATCCATGAACGATCATAAAACATCGAATCAGCAGACAGCAAGTTGTCGATGATGGAGGATCTTGAAAACATCCACAGGCTCGGTGAGGGCTGGGTCGCGGAAGAAACACTCGCCATCGCCATCTACTGTGCGCTGCGGCATCCGGATGATTTTTCCGCCGGCATCATTGCCGCCGTAAATCACCGCGGCGACAGCGACTCCACCGGTGCCGTCACGGGCAACATTCTCGGAGCGCTGCTCGGCTATGATGCGATCGACGAGAAATGGAAGCAGGATCTGGAACTGCGGGGCGTGATCCTCGAAATGGCGGACGACCTGTACCACGGGTGCCAGATGGAGGAATGCGGTCGTGATTGCGACCCGGACTGGTCACGGAAATATATCCATGCGCACTGGAAGGACACCCCGCCCGAATCCAGATAGACAGTATCCGAAGAAAAAGAGCAGGAATCCACTATGAACTTCATCCGAAAAAACCGGAAAGGCATCCTCGTGCGCCTCGTCATGGCCGTGCCCTGCCGGCTGCTCGGGCAGCGGTTTCCGATCGCCGGCGGCCCGGCCGACGCAGCGCTGGTCAGGAGTTCGTAAATGAAGCGGTACATTGTACGATTTCTGAAGACGAGATTTCTCGTCATATTCGGCGTTGCTACGCTTTATTATGAGCTATCCTTTTTCATACTCCTATGGTGCAAAACCGCTGTTTATGTTCCTCCCTTCGCGCTCTGGACCTACGTGCCCGCTTTGGTGTGGTACCTTCTGGACATCCTTCTGACTTTCCGCTTCCGGCGGATCATCCGGTATCAGGAGCGTCTTTTTCATGTGAAATTCAGCGACACGAATGTCGCTGCATTGTACCCGGGGTCCAACACATTTTTGTCGGATGATTGGCTGATCTTTTCGGGAAAATCCGCGTTTTGCAGGCAGTACATCCGACGTGTTTCCATCGTGACCGTGCGAACAGGCAGAGGCAATGACTATCGTCTGAAACTATATGCAAATGACGGAAAAACATATCTACTGCGTATGATAGATTCGCATGCGAGTGCAAAAACAATACAGCGCTGGTATCACGGATAGCTTGTTACCATCTGCAAACAGCCACCGCAGCGCCCGACCGGGCGCTGCGGTGGCTTTTCGTTGCGTTTGGCGGCTTTGGGCCGCTGTTCTTTATACCGTGTCAGAACCCGAGACGCCAGGTAAGCGGGGGAAAAGCCGATCGACGCACGTGTGATCCGAGAGGCTGTCTAAGAAAAAAGCGGCAGCGTTCTAAAAATGGTATAGTATAGCATCACAGAAACACAAAACCTAAGACAGGCCGACACCCGGCCAATCAAAGAAAAGGAGAATTGTTATGAGCGACTCTATTTTTGAAGGAACCTTCCTTGGCAATGATGACACTGCCGGCACCCCCGCGGATAACGATGCGGAAGAAATCATCGACATGCCTGAAATCGACGATGCGTCTTCCGAAGACGAGACGTCCAGCGGCAACATCCTCGAACTGCTCTCGCGTATGCGGGAAATGATGTCTGACTCGGACGATGAAGACGACGCGGACGAGAGCGACATGGATTCGGATGATTACCACAACAAGGCGGTCGATCGCGCTCGCCGCGGCAAAAACCGCGAGGCAGCGGGAATCTGCATGGAAGGGCTTAAGAAATTCCCCCGCAATGTGGACCTTCTTGCAGACACGATCAAGTACAGCTCCGAAGCCGGAGATATACGGACCGCTGCTGCTCATTATTCCATTTTGAAGGAAAACGTTCCCTTCCAGCGCTGGAATTGGCGTGCATTCACGTTCTCGTTCGACTATCTTCTCAAAAAAGACCCGATCGCGAACGAGGACGAATGCAGACGCATCATTGCCCATTACAAGAAGTACCTCCCCTATGAGGAAAAGGCAAGCATGGCCGAGAGCGAGCTGGAAGAGGCGCTTGGCAACGCCGAAAGCAGCATGAACGTCCTCAAGGAGGCGATCCGCACGTATGCCAACGCGAGCCAGTGTGCCCTGCGGTTGGCAGACATGCAGATGGATCGCGGCCTTTTTGCGGACGTGTTGGCAACCACCAATTACGGAATCGCCGCATCTGCCGAAGCCCAGCCCGCAATCAACGTCCCTTATCTTTACTACATCCGCGCCCTCGCAAAGGATCACCTGCTTCATAAGAAGGAGTGTTCCGGCGAACCTGTTACCAAGGACGAGCTGGAAGGCCTGAAAGAGGAATACGCCCTCCTTCTCAGTGAATTCCCCGAACTCATGCGCCACGCTCACACGATCAAAATGCGTACGAAGATGCTGAAGTTCGTCAAAGCGGAATAAACCACACCGTATGCAACGATCACCCCGGCGGATTGCAAATGCCGCAATCCGCCGGGAAACACCGCAATCATTTGCAGCTATATGGAGGTGTTCGTATGGCAGAAATCAGTGAAGTGAAAAAGCTGGTGCTGAGCCTCAGCGATCGTGAAATCATGGCGCTGCTTGGCTTGCAAAACAACAAAAACGGAAAGAATCCGACGACGCACAAAGGGACTCCTTGCCGCTGGATCGATAAGCCGCTTTCCGGCCTTAACAGTGAAGGATTGTCTCACCTGAAGGAGCTGGAGGCGCAGCTGGACGATATCTCCACGGCCCATCATGTTGACAAAAAGCAGGTGCGGTATTTGCGCGCGCTCAAGAAAATGAAGCTCGAGGTGCCCCGGTTTTTCCGCGAATCTGTGGACCCGAAGCAGCTATACAGGCACTTGAAGTCTTTCTGCCTCAGCCACGACATCCCTGATGAGATCATCAGCAGGGTCGTCCCCGCACTCGTCACGTACATCGAAACGGGGCACATGCGGCCGATCATCTTTGTCGGCGAAAAAGGCTGCGGCAAGACGACCGCCGTACGCATGCTGGTGGAAGAGGCGCTTCAGATCCCCACGGAAGTCATCAAGGTTCCCCAGACCGATGGCGGCCACGGAATGACAGGAGACTGCGGAACCTATCAGTCTTCTGACGTCGGGTGTATCGCAAAAGCACGGCTCCGCTCGAACTCTCTGCTTGTCGCCTACATTTTCGACGAGATCGATAAGGTTACCCATGATCGCAATCGTGCCAGTATCGACGACGAACTGCTTTCCATTACGGATGAATCCAACACCGACGTTTTCGATAATTACCTTGAGACGACGCTTGTCGGGTTGGAACACTGCCCCATGTTTTTTACCGCAAACGATCTCCAGAAGATCAACCCCATTCTGGCAGACCGCTGCATGGTCATTTCGTTTCCTGAGGCCAATGCTTCTCGCATCAAATCCATCAGCAAGAAATATGCCGAGGAAATGCTGTCGAGTGACCTGTACAGCATCATTGATTTCAACTACGAGCTGATGTTCAAATCGATCGATCGCCTCGTCGGCCGAAATATCACCTCCTTGCGAAAGCATCAGCAGATGATTGAAGCCGTGCTTGAAAACGCCCTCGATGTCGCGTTGGTTCAAGAGGACAACTCCCCTGTTCCCGTAACGGAAAGTATGTTTGCCGAAGCCGAGCAGGCAATTCTCGGTACAGCGAAGAGGACGGTCGGCTTTGCTTCATAACCTGAATGGCGCATTGTTCACGATCTTCTCCCGCCCGAATGAGAGCCGGATGGCGACCGGCCGAAACTACAGCCGCAATGACGGACGATTGCTGCTGTAGTCGTGGGAAGCCACAATTCTCCGATACAAAAAGTGCAAACCGACCAGCAAATATTAAGGGAGGAAAAACAATGGCGAATTTCAACCCCCGGGAGTATTTCCCGACGCTGCAGGAATGGATTCGTTACGGAGGCGACATCACCTGGGACGATTACAGCATCATGAAGAATCACGGAGACTATGTCCAGCTGATGTTCCCTTCCTCCGCCGCAAAGGGACACGACACCTATGACCTCTACCACGATGACAACGGTCGCATGACGAAGGTTTTAGGCCATCCCGGCAATACCGGATTTGAGGGGTGGAAGTACGATTGATTTCCAGAGGCAGGGCATGAGCAAACGCCTGTCTCTTATACACATCTGACGCTG
>ENA-UAKS01000033-UAKS01000033.1-human-gut-metagenome-genome-assembly--contig:-NODE-33-length-62087-cov-8.501644_pt1 | contig 62087 bp, 80 predicted proteins | sample MGYA00243692_ERZ654452 | MGnify/ENA primary metagenome ERZ654452 (study PRJEB26926, sample SAMN06164442) | human gut metagenome | biome: ENVO:00009003; feature: ENVO:2100002; material: ENVO:00002003...
TCGTGGGCTCGGAGATGTGTATAAGAGACAGGGGTAGACGGGGATTCTGGCAAACTGCCCGGCCAGCTTATCCAGCACGAAGTACTCGCCCTTCACGGGCTTGATCACGTAGCCGGGGATGCCCAGCTGGGTGCTGACCTCGGCGGAGCTGAGGCCCGCGCTGTTCACCACCCACCGGGTGAGGAAGTCGCCCCGGGTGGTGTGGAGCAGGTGGGTGCCGTCGGCCTGCTTGGTCTCGCCGGTAAAGGCGCAGTTCAGGTGGTACTCCACGCCGTTGCGGACGGCGTTTTCCGCCAGGGCAATGGTGTAGAGGAAGGGGTCCAGGATGCCGCTGGCCGGGCACCACATGGCGAAGTTGCCGCCGGCGCTGGGGTCCAGCTCATCCATCCGCTTGCGGTCGATGATCTCCAGGCCCTTGACGCCGTTGGCCTCGCCCCGGGCCTTGAAGTTCTCCAGGAGCTGCCGGTCCTCGTCGGTGAAGCCCGCGATGAGCTTGCCGGTGCGCTTAAAGGGTACGTCCAGCTCTGCGGCCGCGGCGTCGAACTCCTGGTTGCCCTCCACGGCGCAGATGGATGGCCTTGAGGGAACCGGTCTTGTAGAGAAAGCCAGCGTGGAGCATGCCGGTGTTGCGGCCGCTGGTCTAGGTGCACACGTCGCTCTCCTTTTCCAGCACCGCGATGCGCAGCCGGTAGCGGGACAGCTCTCGGGCGATGGCGCCGCCCACCACGCCGCCGCCGATAATGACTACGTCGTAGGACTGCTGTATAGGCTCTCGTCCTTTCTTTTTAGAGGAACAGGGTCAGTATGGGGACGGTGACCAGGCTGGTCAGTGTCGAGATAAACACACACTTGGAGGCGAACTTGGCGTCCGCCACGTATTTCTGGGCCAGGATGGCGGTGGTGGAGCCGATGGGCATGCCGGTGATCACCACACTCACCCCGATGGTGAGGGGATCCACGTGCAGCAGGCGCAGGGCCGCCAGGCAGATGCCCGGCAGCAGGAACTGCCGTACCGCCACCAGGTAAAAGCTTTTGAGATCAAAGACGGTTTTCAGGGGCACATCCACTAGGATGGCCCCCACCAGGGCCATGGCCATGGGGGAGGTGCAGCCCCCCAGATTGTCCACCGCCGTATCCACGAAGTGGGGCAGGGGGATCTGAAAGAGCATCCGCACCAGGCCCACCTCCACGGCGATGATGCCGGGGTTGAGCAGCACCTTTTTGACGGCCTGCTTGGCGTCGGCCCTGGTAAATAGAGAGATGCCGGCGCTCCACATGAGAATGCGGGTGGGGATGATGAACAGGGAGCCCAGAAAGAGCCCCTCATCCCCGTAGGCCCCGCTGACCACCGGCAGGCCGGCAAAGCCGGAGTTGCTCACCAGGGTGCCGTACTGGAGGATGCTCTTCTCCTCATAGGGGAAGCGGTTGTACAGCACCTTGCCCAGCAGCAGGGCCACGCAGGACATGCCCACCGCGATGAGCAGGGCCAGGGCCCCCTGTTTGAGGGACTCCAGGCTGAAGGCCATGTTGAAGGACTCGAAGATCATGCAGGGCAGGGTGACGAACACCACGAAGTCGGTGAGCTTATCCCGGGCCACGTCGTTGAAAATGCCGGCCTTGCGGCACCCGAAGCCCACCGCCATGTAGATGAACAGCACCGTCTGCACGTCCACCATTTTGAAAAAGCTGTCCATGCCTACGCCTCGATGGGGGTGGTCAGGGCCCCGGACGGGTCGAAGGAGAGCTCCTCCGGCGCAGACCGGGCGATGAGGCCCGGCCATTTCCCGGCCAGCACGTCCTGGTAGTAGGCCTCGCTGAGCATGATATGGCCGATGTGCAGGCTGTTGGAGATGCGGACCACCCGGGCCTGGGCCGGGTCGATGCCGTTGCAGGTGCGGATGCACATCTGGATGGCCTCCTTGTCGGTGGCCACCACGCAGGGAATGCGGGCGGAGGTGAGAACGGTGGAGGTGATGCAGTTGGGATACATCATCTCCGGGTCGATCTTGTCGAAGAACCGCTTGGTGATCACGTTGGCCAGGCCCACGCCCAGGGCGTTGCCGTGGCTGGCGGCGCTGAGATCCAGGAAGCAGGTGCGCCGGACCTGCACGCCGCCGTGGGCGTAGGGGGTGGAGAAGGTGCCGGTGATGTTGGGGTCCACCCCGGTGCCGGAGTAGTTCTTCCCCGTCTCGTCCACCACCAGCACGTCGCCCTCGCCCACCAGCAGGGAGGGCATACGGGCGAAGGCCTCCCGGAGCAGCTCCGGCTCCCGGGCCAGGATGTGGTCCTTGTCGATGGCCTCGATGCGCCAGGTCTGGTCGTAGGCGTTCTCAATGCAGGGGAGGGCGAAGAGGATGGGGGCCTTCTCCAGCACCACCTCGGCCATGGAGGGGATGTTTTCGCCGATCTTGTCCATGCCGTCGGCGTGGACCCGTTCGGCCCCCTTCTGCTTGCCCAGGCCCACGGTCATCATCTTGCAGGGGCCGCTCTCGTAGGGGCCCCGGAAGGCGTTGTGGGGCTTGAGGCGGCAGGACAGGATAATGCCGTCGGCGCCGTAGGCGTTCTTGTCCAGGTACACCGGCATGCCGGTGCTGGAGACACCCAGCTCCACCACCTCCATGCTGCTGCGGATCTCGCAGCCCATGGTGTCGGGGGTGATGCCGTAGCTGGCCAGAACCTCCAGCTGGCCCTCCGCCGTGGCGCCGCCGTGGCTGCCCATGGCGGGCACGATGAAGGGGGCCGCCCCCCGGGCCTTGACGAAGTCCACCACGGCCCGGGTGATGATGTCCACGTTGGCGATGCCCCGGCTGCCGGCGGTGACGGCCACGGTCATGCCAGGCCGGATTTTGGAGCGGAAGGGCTCTCTGAAGAGCTCACGCTCTACCACAGAGGGTATTTCCCCGGGTGCGATATGCTCCCGGGGAAATACCTGTTCCGCCCGGAACATGCGGGGAATGGCCACATCGGCCAGCAGGTGTGAGACCACGCCCCCCTGTCTGATCTCCATGCGAAACAAACCTTTCCGTATTTAAGTGATGGGCGCGGGGTTGAAGATGCACAGGTCGTTGTGGAACCCGTACTGGTCGGAGTAGGGCTGCCTGATGCCGCTGGCCACATCCAGGATCAGGTGGAACAGCTCAGTGCCCACCTCCGCGATGGTCTTCTCCCCGGTGGCGATGGGGCCGGCGTTCACGTCGATGAGGTCGAACCAGTGGGCCTTCATCTCGTTGCGGGAGCAGACCTTGATCACCGGGGCGGCGGCCAAGCCGTAGGGGGTACCCCGGCCGGTCATGAAGACCTGGAGGCCGATGCCGCTGGCCAGCTGAGAGGGTCCGCAGACGATGTCGCTGGCGGGGGTGGCGGCGTAGATCAGGCCGTGCTTATGGGGCTTCTCCGCGGGGGAGAGCACCTCCTCGATAGGGGCGGTGCCAGACTTGGCGATGGAGCCCATGGCCTTCTCCACGATGTTGGCCAGGCCGCCCTTCTTGTTGCCGGGTGTGGGGTTGGCGTCCCGGCCCACGCCGCCGGCCTCCAGATAGTCGTCGTACCACTTCATCTCGGCGGCCAGCTTGTCCCGGGTGGCCGCGTCCCGGCACCGGGCGGCCAGCAGATGGACGCCGTCCCGCACCTCGGTGACCTCGCTGAACAGCACCGTGGCGCCACCCTTCACCAGCATGTCGGCAGCGTAGCCGGCGCTGGGGTTGGCGGTGAGGCCGGAGAAGGCGTCGCTGCCGCCGCACTGCATGCCGATGAGCAGCTCGCTGAGGGGCAGCTCCTCCCGATGGCGCAGGTTGAGCCTCTGGAGCTTCTTCTCCGCCATGGCCATCAGGGCGTCCATCATGGCGTCGTGGCCGGCGTAGTCCTGGAGGGTGAGGGTGTTCTCGAGGGTGATGTCCTCAGGGGGCAGCACCATGTCGTAGGTGAGCTTTTCACAGCCCAGGCCCACCACCATCAGCTCCCCGCCGAAGTTGGGGTGGCGGATGAGGTTGGTCACCGCCCGGATGGGGATATGAGCCTCCCGGGCCTTGATGGCCACGCCGCAGCCGTAGGGGTGGTTCGCCACCACCACGCCGTCCACGTTGGGGTACTTGGACAGCAGCTCTTTCCTGATGCGCTCCACCGCCACGTTGACCACGCCGGCGGCGCACTGGACGGTGGTAACGATGCCCAGCAGGTTGCGGGTACCCGCCGGGCCGTGGGCATTGCGGTAGCCCAGCCAGGTGGTGCGGGGCGGATCGGGCAGCTTCTCCGGGGGAACGAGGTTGGTGCCGTAGGGCATGTCCTCCAGCCCCGGGGGCTGGGGCAGCTCCAGCATGTGCTCGTTGATCCAGGCCCCCACGGGGATGGAGTCCTTGGCATAGCCGAGGACCACCCCGTAGCGGATGATCTCTCCCCCCTTGGGGATGTCGGTCAGGGCGAGCTTATGGGCCTGGGGGATGTCCTCCCGGGTGGTCACGCCGGGCATCACCTGGGTGCCCGCGGCGATGTCCTCCACGGCAATGGCCACGTTGTCCTCGCCCTTGATCTGGATAAAAAACGGTGTAGACATTACTGCCCCCTATTCCTCAAATGGGCGGACGAAAATATAGCCACCACAGGGATTTCCAGTAGCAATGTACATCTCTTTTTTGTTCAAATCAGTAACCGTGGAAAAATTTGTCGCGCACTCTGGAAGATGTTGGCAGATAGAGGCTGGATAGTTTACCCCGTGGTCGGAGAGGATCTCCATGATGTCCCGTATCCCCAGCTCATTTCCGTGTAAGTTCTCCACCAAGTAATCCAGGCGGAACGATCGGAGTTCGTCCTTGGGATAAATATCCATCTGGCGGTAGGGGGGCCGGGGCATGTGAGGGTGTTTGTAGTGATTGGCGTGGGATATGATCCCATCCCGCATGTATAACATCGCATAGCTCTTATACTCCATCTCCAGGCAGACCATCTCCCCCTCCGGCCCGCAAACCATCAGATTGTTGCAGCTGGCCACCCGGCTCATGGAGGCAGCCTCCACCGCGTCAGGGAAATTATCCTGATCCATAATATACCGGTAAGTAAATTGAAGAGGCAGTCCGTCAAAGTCAATGGGCGCGTCACAGAAAAGGGTGTTACCTCCCAGACCGATACCCGCGGAGTTCATGCCGGCCATGCGGCAGATCAGGCCGGCCTCTCCCATCCAGGCTATGCTGGGCCGTTCCTTCTGATGGGCAATCACAAAGATTATGGTATCCCGTTGATCCGGATGGGCATCCCAATTCTGCCCGTAAATGGTTGTCTTTGTGGAGGTACGGGTGTGATTGATCCCGATGATAGAGCATCCACCGCCTAAGTGCATCGCCCGACCGAAGTTTTCCCCGGAGCGCCGACTAAACTGCTGGCCTAGCTCCGTCCGGCAATTCAAGGTAAAAATATCCTCAAAACTGTGACCGGAGCCATCGGCGATGCCCTGGATCTCTTCGAGATAGGCAGGGCATCGGTGTTTTACTGTGGGAAGAAATGCCGCAGCGACTTTAACACAAACACTCCAGTCCTGCCCCACGGTTGTCTGAACGCTCTTTTTCAGATTTGCGAGTGTAATATCAATTTCCCTTTTGCCCCCTATTCCGTGCGCAAGCCCGATATCATAATTTGAGCCACTTGCGCGAATCACTGGAATCTTTTCTTCAAGCTCTACTAAGGACATACTTTCTTCCTCCCTTGTTTTTTGGATAGCTATCTTCCGGCGTAGATCTCCGGATGACAGCCAGCCCAAGGTTTGGCCCGCTCTAATTGCGCTGAAAGCTGCAGAACCAGGGCGTCCTCCCCAACGCGGCCGTCAATCTCGATGCCGATTGGCAGTCCCTCCTTACTCCACTCCAGCGGGACGGTGATCGAAGGCTGCCCCGTCACATTGCACATCGCTGTATTGCCAGACCACCGTCTGCGCTCCAGTACCCAGTCGTGGACAGGCATCTCCGGCCTGGAGAAGGGATTATAGAACCCCGCCTCCAGCGGCATGATCCCCATGGTAGGACTAATTAGAATATCGTAGTTCTCCATAAACTGGCCCAGATCCCGCATGACCTTAGTCAACTCACTTTTTGCAGCCACATACGCGCTGGCTGTTACGTTTCGGGCCTCCAGATAAGCCTTATAGACCAGGGGCTCTAAAGTATCCTCGCTAATGGGGAGGCCAGATCCCTTCGCCACCCGCTCAATCCACGCGTTTGTTCCCACTGACTGGACTAAAATACGGGCCTCGTGATAGTGAACATCCAAGGGAGGGTAGTCCTCTACACAGATATGCCCCAGAGATTCCAGCAGGCCCACAGCCGATTTCACCGCTTCTACGCACTCGTGATTTTCATATACGTCCCCATAGGGCGTACGCAGCATATAAGCAATCCGAAGCCTGGGCGGATCCTTCTGTATGACTTGGCTATATGGAATGGTAGGCCGCTCGGCGGTTCCATAGCAGCCTGGATCCGGCCCCTCCACGGCGTCCAGCATGGCCGCCGTATCCCGCACAGAACGGGACATGATAAAGTCGGCCGCCTGCCCAGGATCTCCCCCGTCAGGGCCGGTTGGAATACGAAAACGAGTGGGTTTCAGTCCCACTAAGCCGCATGCCGCTGCGGGCATCCGTATTGACCCGCCGCCGTCGCTACCATGTCCCATAGGTACAGCCCCAGCAGCTACGATTGCAGCAGTTCCCCCGCTAGAACCACCGGAGGTCAGTTTGGGATTCCATGGGTTTCTGGTGACTCCATTGCGTATAGTCTCAGTGGCATTATTCCAGCAGAATTCCGGGCAGGCCGCCGTCGCTACCACAACAACACCAGCCTTCTTGAAGCGGGCGCCCAAGCTTGTGTCGTGGTCAGTCACAATCCCACGTCCGGAAAGGCGTGTTCCCAGCGTACATGGGATATCCTTCATGAGTCCACCTTCATCTTTGATCACGAACGGAACCCCGCAAAAAGGCGCGTTCATGTCGACCCCTTTTGCCAACTGTGCCCTGGCTGCATCGTAGGTTCGGGCTACAATCGCGTTGAGCGAAGGATTGACCTGCTCAATGGCTTCTATGGCCGCGTCCAGTACCTCCTGAGGAGAGATCTCCTTTCTCCGAATCAATCCAGCCAGCCCGGTGGCGTCCAATGCCGCATATTCAGATACTTTCATAACTTACCAATCACCTTTCCTGATGTGCTGCGTCGCACACGGCTCTTTAACTCGTTTCCCTTACCTAGGCTATATCTCAGACACATAAATCGGTGGTTTTCTTTCGCTCCAGGGCGCCGCGCGCTCCAACTGTGCAGAGAGCTGAAGCACCAGCTCATCCTGATCAATGGCGCCATCTATCTCGACGCCAATAGGTAGACCGGAATCGCTCATATAGAGCGGCAGGGATATAGACGGCAGCCCCGCGACATTGGCTAACGGTGCAATACACGCGTAATCGCGCCTCTTTCTGGCCCACTCTGAGGCGGAAATTTCACTGTTGACCACGCCGTTCAGCGTACCCAGCGGTCGACCAATCCGTCCACAAGTTGGGCTAATCAGCAGATCGTAGGACTGGAAAAAGCGCCCCATCTCCCGTCCGGCCCTCGCGAGCTCCCGTCTGGCTCGAAACACTTCCATCCCCTTTCGGCTCAGCGCGTCCAAGTATGTCTTATAGACCAGCGGTTCCAGTGTGGTTTCGTCGATTGGGCAACCCGTCTCCTCCGCCATCTGCTGAATCTCCAGCACGATACCGTCATTCATATACATCACTCGTGCGTCATGATATTGCTCCGAGATCTCCGGATAGGCTTCTACGCAAGTGTGCCCCAACGCCCGCAGGATATCAACAACACTCAAGACCGCCTCAACACACTCCGGACTGACAAACGGCTTCCCATAAGGAGTGCGCGTCATGTAGGCAATCCGCAGCTTCCGGGGATCTCGCCTGACCGCCTCGGTATAGAGAAGATCATGAGGCGCGGCGATGCCATAGTAGCCCGGGTCGGGGCCTTCTATGGCATCCAACATTGCCGCGCTATCCCGGACAGTCCGAGAGAGAATAAACTGCACGGTTCCTCCTGGATCCCACCCAGAGGGGCCAGTGGGAACCCGAAATCGAGAGGGCTTGAAGCCGACTACACCACACATTGCTGCCGGTATGCGGATGGAACCACCACCATCACTGCCGTGAGCCATAGGCACGGCCCCAGCAGCCACAAGCGCCGCGCTACCGCCGCTAGAACCGCCCGCCGACTCGCTCAGATTCCACGGATTTTTGGTGGGCCCATGCCGGAGAGTCTCAGTTGACGAGTCCACGCAGAACTCTGATGTGGCAGTGGTCGCGACCACAATGACACCCGCCCGTTTCATGCGCTCGAACAAAATTGAGTCGCGCTTGGCGTAAACACCGCCGCCAGAGAGGCGAGTACCCAATGTGGCGCGGATCCCGGCCGCGACACCACCGCTGTCTTTCAGTACGAAAGGAACTCCGCAAAACGGTGCGTTTTTGTCAATTCCTTTTTTTATCTGTTCCATCGCGTAATCATAGGTATAATCTACCACCGCGTGGATTTCTTTGTCTGTCCGCTGGATAGCCGTGAGGGCAGTCTCTACTAGTTCTCTGGGCGAAACCGCGCCGCCTCGCACCAATGCAGCCAGTTCCGTGGCGTCTAACTCTGCGTATTCGCTCAACTTCACGCGAACCCCTCCTTTACCCCGCCGATCATCTGTCAATTCCTACCACGGTGGCGCTCTTCATCTTTTCCCGGGACTGGTCAGCGAAGTGGCACGCGACACAGTGTCCCGGGGATACCTCTCGCAAGGGCGGCTCCTTCTGGAAGCACACCTCCTGGCTCATCCAGCACCTGGAGGCGAATCGGCAGATCGGTCTGGGATTGATCGGGCTGGGAACGTCACCCTTTAGGACAATGCGCTTGACCTTCCGCTCCACATCCACCTTTGGAATGGCAGAGAGCAATGCAATGGAATAGGGATGACGGGTGTCGATAAAAAGGTCATCCTTACTGGCCAGCTCTACAATCTGCCCCAAGTACATGACCGCGATCCGATGGGAGATGTGTTTTACCACGCTCAGATCGTGGGAAATGAACAGGTAGGACAGATTCATCCTCTTTTGGAGATCCATCAACAGATTGATAATCTTAGCCTGTACGGAAACATCCAGCGCGGAAACAGGCTCGTCACAAACGATGAACTCCGGGCGCAAGCTCAATGCCCGTGCGATGCCCACCACTTGGCGCTTGCCCCCGTCCAGCTCATGTGGATACTGAAGCAACATGTCTGGCGAGATCCCCGTCATCTCGCAAAGTTGGTTGATGGTGTCTTCCAGCTGCTCCTTTGTACAGGTCTTGTGAATTTTGTAGGCCTCCGCCAGGATATCACGAATTCTTTTTTTGGGGTTTAAGGAGGAGTATGGATCCTGAAAAATGATCTGCATCCGCTTGCGAAGCTCCAGATCCTCCGTCCTGCCCTTTGTCTGAAAGATATTCTTCCCGCCCATCAGCACCTCGCCACTGGTAGGCGGCTGAAGGCGCATCATCACCGTTCCTACGGTGCTCTTTCCGCACCCCGACTCACCTACCAAGCCCAGCGTCTCGCCCCGCTGAACAGAGAAGCTCACACCATCTATGGCGTGCAGCAAATTTTTATCCCCGACCCTGAAGTATTTTTTGAGATTCTTCACCTCAATCAGGCTGCTCCCCCGAGCCGAGTCGATCTTCGTATTGAACCATTCCATGGCTATCCCTCCTTGTGACACCAGCAGGCAACATAATGGTTATCGGTAATCTTGGTTAGCGGGGGGTACTGCCCTTCGCATTCAGCCCGACATTTGTCACAGCGCGGGTAAAAACTGCATCCCCTAGGCAGGTGGTAGGGATCCGCAACCGCGCCCCGAATCGCCATCAGCCTTTCCTTATCGTCATCCAACGTGGGAATCGCGCCCAGCAGTCCCTTCGTGTATGGATGAAGAGGCTTTTTAAACACCTCTTCGACAGAACCATACTCGATAATCGCGCCGGCGTACATAACCGCCACATTGCGGCACAGCTCAGAAATGATACCCAAGTTGTGGGTGATCATCAGCAGAGAGGTGTCAAACTTTTTCTCCAACTCCTTGATCAGTTCTAGGATCTGGGCCTGGATTGTAACATCCAAAGCAGTGGTAGGCTCATCCGCAATGAGTAGCTCTGGATTACAGGCCAACGCCGCCGCGATTCCAATGCGTTGGCGCATCCCACCGGAAAACTGGTGCGGAAAGTCTTTGATTCGGTCGGCTCGGATGCCTACCATTTCCATTAGTTTTCCGGCCTCCTCAAAGGCCTCCTTATTTTTCATGTGTTGATGCTTCCGCAAAACCAGCGCTAGCTGCTCTCCCACCGTAAAAACCGGGTTGAGAGAGGTTAGTGGGTTTTGAAAGATCATAGATATCTTGTTGCCTCGCAGGTTCTGCATCTGTTTCTCGGAATAGGTGGCCATATCGACTCCGTTATAGATGATACTACCAGAGATTACTCTACCCACTTTGGGTTGAAGAAGCCGTAGAATTGCTAAGGCCGTGGTTGTTTTCCCTGCCCCTGCCTCCCCTACTAAGCCCAGAGCCTCGCCCCTTCGGATGGTCAGGTTCAAGTGGTTGATCGCTTGCTTGATGCCAAGTTCTGTCCAAAATTCGACGGTTAAATCTCTGATGTCAAGCAGCACGTCATTCTGCCCGCTACTCGCAGACACTATCGGGCTGATTTTCTTGTGTTCCGTCATTCTCCGCACCTCCTGTTATCTTGTCTGTTTGGGATCCAGCACGTCTCGCAGGCCATCACCCAGGAAGTTGAAGCCCATAACAGCCATCATCAAGGCTACGCCAGGTACAATGACTGTCCATGGGGCCACCGCCATAAAGTCCTTGCCCGCAGCGATCATATTCCCCCAGGATGCTGTAGGGAGTTGGACGCCCAAATAGAGATAGCTCAGTGTGGACTCTGTGAGAATGACACTGCCAAAGCAGTTACTTGTACAAATGATGAGGGAGGTTGTCACATTGGGTAGAATCTGTGTAAACATAATGTGGGAATTTGTCGCGCCAAGGGCTCGGGACGCCTGAACAAATTCACGTCCCCGAATCGCTATGACCTCGTTGCGGGCCACTCGCGCGAAGTTCATCCAGTAGCTAATAACCATAACGATCAATAGATTTATTATACTGGTTCCGAATATGGCCATGATAACCACTCCCAAGGTCATAGTGGGTACCGCCATAGTAACTTCCGTACTTCGCATGATTATAGCATCTAAGATTCCACCCTTGAAGCCGGCTATGATACCTAGCACTGTCCCGATAATTAAAGAAAGGAAGGTGCTAAACAAGGCTACCTGCATGGAGGACTTGGCACCAATAATCATTCTTGAGAGAATGTCACGCCCCGTAGAATCAGTGCCAAAGATATAGCCATCTATTCCTCTGGAAAACCACTCGGGTGCCTGCAGGCGGGCATCTGGATGATATTCATTGGGGTCATGGGGTGCCAGCTGATCCGCAAAAATGGCGATAAAACACAGGATCAGTACCAGCGTGAGCCCCATAATGAATTGCTTGCTGTGTAAAATCCGGCGCAACATGATCTTTCCTTGCACGATTAGGCACCTCCTTTATACTTCCCGGATCCGGGGATCGATGAACGTAATAGCAATATCTACGACAAGGTTAACCAGGGAAAACATGGCGGCGGTGACTACTAGGGTGGATTGTACGAGGGGATAGTCCCGGTTGTTAACTGCGGTCACCAGCATTGTGCCGATACCCGGAATAGAGAAGATCTGTTCTACGACTACCGCGCCGGACAACATGGCAGCCACTTGAAGACCATAAATGGTGATGACGGGGATCATGGAGTTGCGCAGCGCGTATTTGGAATAGACCTCTCGCTTAGACAAGCCACGGGCGTAGGCGCAGGTGATATAGTCCTCGTTAAGCACATCTATCATGCTGGAACGTCCCATTCTGGCTACTTGGGCGCACATACGGTAACCCATTGCGATGACTGGCATGACGAGGTACGCTGGCCTTGATAAGCCGTAATACCCCATGGAGGGGAGAATGTCCAGCTTCACTACAAAAATCAGGAGCAACAGCACACACCCACACCACGGACATAGACTGCAGGATGACTACAAAAAACATCAGGGAGAAGTCCGCCATACTCCCTCTGGTAACGCCAGATATAATGCCAATGGGGACGCTGATGAGCAGTACAAACACCGCTGAAATCAGAGAGACACAGATGGTTGCGGGCAGACGCTGGGCAATAACCTCCCGTACAGGTGAGTTATACAGGGTGGAGTGTCCCAGATTTCCAGTGAACAGTCCTCCCATATACTTTAAATATTGGATGATATAAGGCTGATTCAGGCCCAACTGCTCATAGAGAGCCGCCCGCTGTTCTTCTGAAGCAGTATCTGGCAGCATGGTCGCTGTCGGGTCTCCTGGCGCGCAACGCATCAGAATGAAAGCCATAACCGACACAACCCACACCACGATCAGCATATAAAAAATACGTTTGAGTATGGATTTTAGCATTGCCTTTCCTCACTTTCGTAAACCAATTAGGCTGATTCAAAAGGAGATAGTTGATAAATACGGAGTGGCCATGCTCACGGAATATGGCCACTCCGTCCGCGTAATCAAGATCCCTTAGCCTGTCCGACAAAGAATTCAACAGATGGGCTGTTATTTATTCCAGACTGCCTCATCCACGCTGGCATAGCGGAAATAGGGCCCCGCGCCCTTTGTAACCAGGACACCTTCCAGGCCTTCCCGTATGACACAGTAGCTGTTGGACGCGTACAGGCCCAAAACGGGACCACACTCGTCATAGACGATCCGAGCAGCCTGTTTAAGCTCGTCTTCCCGTTTCGTTTTATCGGTGGTGGTATAAGAGTCAATAATCAGGTTGTTCAGTTCCTCGTTGTGGTAGTAACTGTTGTGGGTGTCATTTACGATGCGGGGGATGATATAGAGGGTATAGGGATCTGCATCAAACGCGCCCAGATTGACGAAGAAAATGTCATAGGCGCTGGGGTCCTGACGGATCGTGACGAACTCGGCGCTGTCGCAAATCTTGGTACTGATGTTAAAGCCCACATCCACCAGGTTCTGGATAAAGACGGCCATCACATCGTCTATGGCCACCAAGTCGTTGCGAGTATATAGCGTCAGTTTCTCACCGTTGTAATCGGTCTTGGCCAGGTACTCTCTGGCAAGGTCGGGATTATACTCATATCCCTCAATACTCTCATCGTAGCCTAGCAGAGAAGGGAGGAACATGCAGTTCATTTTTTCGCCGCCGCCCACCAAGCCGAGAACCGTGTTCACATCCAAGGCGTAGGCCGCCGCTTTTCTGGCGTTGGGATCGCTGAAAATAGAGTCCTCCGCACAGTCAAACTGCATATAATACATGACGTCAGAGGTATACTCTATGACCTCGACGCCTTCAAGATTCTCTACCAAGGGAACCATATCGGAGCGCAGACTCTGCGTGTAATCCAGATTGCCGGAGGTGATGCCGGAAACCTTCGCGTTTTCCTGGTTGACGAACCAGACATTCAACGTATCGATATTGGACACAGCGTCAGGATCCCAGTAATTCTGGTTGGGGGTATAGCGGGCATACTGGCCGTCCTGCCACTCCACAAACTTCCAGGGCCCGCTACCGTTGATAACCCGCTCCGCGGACTGGAAGTCATCGCCGTACTGCTCAATGTCCTCATCAGAGAGAATCCAGGTGTAGGTCAAAGAGTTTTCGAAAGTCGCGAAATACTGAGACAGAGTGATTTTGCAGGTATACTCATCAATGAGCTCCACGCTCTCCAGATTGGACCAGACTGCGCTGGCCAGCCCCAAGGTGTCCATGTTGCGAAGCATGAACTCAAAGGTTGCCACCACATCTTCCGCGTTCAGATCTGTGCCGTCATGGAACTTGACGCCTTCTTTAATGTGGAGAGTGACCTCAGTTCCATCTTCGTTTAAATCATAGCTTGTACAAATGCATGGGCTGTTATTACCTTGTCGGTCTCCGTAGTATAGGGGGTCAAAGACCAAGTCGGCGTACAGGAATTCACAGCTATTGTTATTTGCGTACACCTCCAGGTTGATTAGGGTAACGTTGTCGCTGACATTGACGACGATCTCGTCGCCACTGGCGGATGGGGTCCCAACAGCGCCGTTTCCCGATGGATCGCCGGTTTCGGTCGCGCCGGGACCGGCTCCACAAGCGACCAGGCTCAGGATCAAGGAGCCTGCCAAAAGTCCGCTCATAACTTTTCTAAATAGTTTCATTTTCTTCAATTCCCTCCTGTTGTCTTGTCTGTAATTTTCATAGCAGATTACTAAGCTAGTCGATGGTTGGGACCCACATTGCCCAATATCCCCTAACGGCCGCACGATATGTGTCTATAATTATTCACCTCTCTCCTTCGCGGATTATCAGCGCACTAGGCAGGGATGCTTTGAGTCGTAGGTCCAGTTTGGAATAAGATACTGCATGGCCATGGAATCGTCCCTTTCGCGAAAACAGGCCGGCATGGAGCAGTAGAGCTGATGGGCCCGCTCCACCGCGCCCATATCCACCTCCACCCCCAAGCCCGGGGCGTCGGGGACCTTGATGCACCCGTCTTCGAACTGCAGGGGTGCCTGAGTGAGGTACTGGCCGTCCTGCCAGATGTAGTGGGTGTCGATGGCGGTGATCTCCCCCGGCGCGGCGGCAGCGCACTGGACAAAGGTGGCCAGGGTGATGTCGAAGTGGTTATTGGAGTGGATGCCCCAGGTCAGACCCCAGTCGTTCATATCCTGTGCTACCCGCAGGCTGCCGTCCATGGTCCAGCTTTCGGGACAAATCCGACAATCCACGGAACCCTGCTATATCACACAACTACGTGCTGCATGAAGCGCCGGAACATCAATCAGGAAGTTTAAGGGTCTGGCCTGCGTAGATGGTGTTACTGGTCAGGTTATTCAGGGTCTTAATCTCCGGCCAGCGGCTACCGTTACCCAGGTTGGCCTTTGCGATACTCCACAGAGAGTCACCACGCTTCACCTTGTAGGTGACGTAGTTAGGCTCCTGCACAGTATCAGTGGCAACCACAGTACCGCCGCTCTCCGTAGTGATATAAGCGTCCTCAAAACCTGCGGCCTTGATACGGGCAAGCTGGGCTTCCGCATTGGCCTTAACACTGTAAGCGCCAGTCTGCACCTTATACAGATTGCCAATCTTCTTAACCAGTGCTTCAAAACCCTTGCCCTGGATAGCTGCAAGCTGATTGCGGGCATTATCCAGTTTGGAGTATGCACCAACCTGTACACGGTACAGGCCGTCCGTAGCAGGCTTCTCCGGGGTCACAGTGGCATTGGCATACTTGTCATAGTAAGTCTTGCCGTAACCTGCACGTTTAGCCTGCGCCGCTTCGCTCTGGTCAGCAGGACGCTCATACTGGGTCATCACAGCGTTGGACGCTTCGGCCACAGAAGTAGCGCCGTTGAGAGTGGTCATCAGGGACTTGTAGTTCTGCATTTCCTTCCACATAAAGTCAAGCTGCATACCCAGGTCACCGATGGACTTACCCACAGAACGGGCATATTCCAGAAGGGCTTCCTTGCGGCTCCAATACGTCCACTGTGCCAGACCATAGCCTGCACTGTCCTTGATGAAGTTGGTGTAGGCTCCACTGTCTACGGCAGCAGTGTAGCCGTCATCGGTGTAGCCCAACTTCTTCTCATAGGTGTTTTGCAGGTTTGTGGGCTTGAAGCCGGACTCTGCGTAGATGTTCGCCATGATACCCGCCACAGCGTAATCATTCAGCCCCTTACCCTTGAAGAAGTTCCAGATAGTGGACGGGTTGTCCACAGACTCCACAGGAGCGGAAGGAGTAACAACCTCCGGGGTTTCAGGCTGTTCCGCAGCGGCCAGAATAGCGTTGACTCTCTCCGCAATCTCACCGTGACGGGAATACAGGTATTCACCGGGGCAAGCCTTGTTTGCAAACCAACGGTGAACGGTCATGTTCTGCTGGTCAACCTTGCCGATAAGGGACTTGTCCGCTTTCCACAGCAGACGCTTGATACCGTTGCGCTGGCAAATGTCAGCCACCAGTGCAATCAGGGCTTCATACGCCTGGTCAGTCACCGCATAAGGGTGTTTGGTATCGCTGGCTACCTCAATGGTAATAGCCCTGCTGTCATTGGCACGGGAAGAAGTACACCAGGAACGGTCTTTTTCTTCCACGGACAGACCAATGGAACCATCCTTGCCCACTACGTAATTGGCAGAACACTGTCTGTCCGTAGTGGCAAAGTAGTCACAGCCCTGCTTCGCAGTCCACTGGCCGACAATGCAATGAATAGTAATGGTGTCAATCTTCTGGTTGCGGGGGCTGGTCTTGTTCTTCGTAATTCTGGTATAAGTTACCAGTGGGCTGTTACTCATAGCTTAGTCCTCCTTCGGGGAAATATAGGTCATGGCCTGCTTAGAGTCGGAGATACCCGCAGTAGTAGGGTCAGTGACGATACCCAAGATAGCCAGCACAGCGAACACGGCGTTCACCACGTCAAGCAGCTTGTTACCCAGGTCACCCAGGTCAAGAGTGAAGCCGAACACTGCGGCCACCACCTGTACCAGAAGGATGACGGCGGGGATAATGGCAATCCAGAAATTCTTGTTCTTGATACGAACAGTCCAGTTAATGTTAGTCATGGTAGTTACCTCCTTAAAATAGAAGGGGCTACAAGCGCCGTAGCGCTCATAGCCCCATTGGACTTCCGGGAACCTTTGTCCCCGGTAAATGTGTAGTTGTTATACGGGCGGTACAACGTGAGTGCCGTCCAGACCGTCAAGGCGGTGGTGCGCAGACCTCGTAGACTGCTCCACAATAATCAGCCTGTCCCTCAAGTCCTGAATATCGTTTCTCATGTTGCGCATATCGGACTTAATCTCATTTACGCCGTTATTGATATTCTCCAACTTTACAATGAGGGTGGTCATTTCGGACGCTTCTTTCCTGTCATCCGTGGCCTTGTTGCGCCGCAGGCCAGCAATGCCCACGGCTCCGGCTACACACAGGGACAGAAAAGAAATGAGAATAGGAACATCAATCTGCATTGTGTAGTTCTCCTTTTCTGTCGTGCGACCTTACGCCTGGTATTCCTCCCACCCAGCAGGGTAGGCTTCGGGACTCCACACGTTTCCGTCAATGGTGGAGCGATACAGCTTGCCATTGTAGCTTACAATATCGCCAGTTTCGTATGCGTCAGTGGAACCCAGGGGCTGAACCCATTCAGGGTATCCATCCTCTGTCACGCCTACGGCCTTATACAGGCTGGTAGCAGTGTCGGGTGTCCACTGTTCCGCACTGGTATGTTCCTGCAAGACCTGATAAAGCTGGGGGTCACCCACGGCGTTCACGCCATAGGAGAACACGTCCTTCTCCTTGTAAACCACGCCCACAGCGTAGGCGGGAAATACAGAAGGGATTTCCAACATCATGTCAAGCTGGGTGTCAGCGTCCATAGTCCCTACAAAGAACTGCAAGGCTTTACGCATTTCCAGTGCTGCTTGAGTCATTCCGCTCATAGTTTATTCCTCCTTTCCAGTCAGCAATACGGTCATGGCCTGCTCCAACTCCGCAATCCTGCGGGCGGTTGCTTCCTCCTGCTTCTCCTTTTCGGACTTTACGCCCAGGATAAACCAGGAGCGGCCACCATCCACACGGTTACTGATAAGTACCATATCCGTGTAGGTTTCAGTGGTCTTGCCATCCGTGATAGTTACGGAAGCAAGGTTGTCCTGAAATACGGAGTCCTTAATGACCCCTTCGGCAATGTAGTTATTGCCGTTCAGTTCCAGGTTTTCCAGCTTTGTACCGTTGTTCAGGGTGATAGTGTACATTGTGGTAGACCTCCTTCTTTAGGTTGATATAAAGCGTGTCCATGTTCTCCCGCTGTTGTTTGCTCATAATACGGTAGTGATTGCGGAACCACGAACCGTACCAATCGTCAAACTCCTTTTCGGTGAGGATATGAACCAACTTCTTCATTTTCCTTCTCATGTTCGTCAACCTCTTAGGGTTGATTTTCTGTATGACCCGGCCAGTGTCGGTCAGGGCATATTGCACTTGAAGGAACCGCCACAAGCTGGACAGCTTGCAGATACGGGTTTTGCGGGTATTTACTGTGATACCCAGTTCGTTTGCAATGGCGATAATGCCTTGCAGTAGTTCTTCAAGGAACTCTTTGTCCTCATGGATAGCATAGGAGTCATCCATGTACCGTCCATAGAACTTTACGCCCTTGACGATTTTGACATAGTTGTCAATCGGTATAGGATAGATTATCCCAGCAACCTGCGCTACCTGGTCACCGATGTTCAAGTGCTTATACATGAACTTCTCACCAGTCAGCAGGCTCCTGTCCACATCCTGATATTCCAGGGAGTTGAACACCCTGTCCATGCACCCGGCGTATTCTTCATCCGTCATGTAGGATACATCGACCTTAGAACGGTCAATCACCGCACGTAGGAAGTTCAACGCCCTCTCGTCATGGACATACTTTTCAAACTGCGCCATCAGGTCATCGTGCCTGATATTGTCGTAGTATTTAGAAAAGTCTATCAGCAGGATATACCCATCATTGGAACCATGTTGACGGTAATACCTGCGCAGGTGAGTTACCAGACGCTTCCGGGCAAAGTCTATACCTTTTCCTTTAATGCTTGCGCTATTATCGTAAATAAGGTACTTCCTCACCGCTGGGGTCAGCACTTCATCACACAATCCATGCTTTGCCACCCGGTCATGTATCTGTTCGCCTGTAATCCTGCGTACTTTCCCTCTTTCATGCAAGGTGAACTCCGTAGAGGGCTGAAAGATAGGGTTACCTGTCAAGTGTTCCTGCTGCAAGCCAGACAGTTCAAACAGAAGGTTCATTTCAAACCGCTGTACCTGCGGTTTCCAATCACTGCCCTGTTTGGCTCTTAGAAAACTCTCATAGAGTACATTTCCGTCAAATATCTCACGCTGATAACCTCTTTCACCATTACTGGTACTCTCGTAAGAGTGGGTGTCGTGTTTAGTATTTACCATAGTGGAGGGACAATCTCTCCTTTCTCTACCCGCAGACCGCTCAAATGGCTATTTAACTGCGGAATTGAAATCGGGACGCACACCGTTAGCGTTGGAAGCGTTGTTGTAGTTCGCATTGCCGTTGTTGTTGACATTGGCAAAATTGGCAGCGGAAGTAGAGATTGCCCCGGTCTTGAATTTGTTGTCTGCTTTTCTCCAACCCTTAATCAGGTTGATTTCCGTCTGTATTGCTTCACCAAACTGCAAATAGGTGTTCACATCAACGGGTAGGGTTTCGATAGCATACTGCAATTCCTGTGCAAGGCGGTAGCACTGGCCTATGGCTTCGTCCTGGTGTATCCTTCGCTGAATGAGTTCTTCCATGCAGGTAGGGTAGATACTGTTTGCAATGAAAACCTCTTTTGTGATTTCCCGCAGACAATCTACAATGACCTGTCTTTCGTCATAGATGAACCAATCGTCAAAGGCTTCCCACTTCAATTTCAGTCGGTCATAACGCTCCCGCTCTGCTTCGGACAGTTCAGGATACTTCCTACCGCCAAAGTGCTTCATCAGGCGCTTTTCGGCCTTTTCGTAACTGTAACCAAAGTCACGCAGAAGCAATTCGGTTATATCTTTGCGTACCTTGTACAGGTGGTGAAATACCTCAAACTGGGACGCTTTACGTTTGTTCTTCAATACAGACATAGTTGTTCTCCTTTACCCCACCCCATTAAGGGGTGGGGATTTCCGATTAACCGATAATAGAGAAAGCGGGACGCACACCGCCAGCGCCGGAAGCGCTGAGGCAGTTCGCAAGGCCGTTGTTGTTGACATAGGCAAAATTGGCAGCGGATACCACGTCACGCAGCCAGAACCAATTTCGGTTGGAAATCATGTCAGGCCGGAAAGCGAACAACGGGAACTGGCTCTTATCCACGGTGTACAGGGAAGGGACGGTAGAACCATCGTTACCTGCACCGAACACCTTACCGCCGTAGCAGTTCTGTTCGGTCATCAGTTCCACGGTAGAGTCATACCAGGAACCGCCAGAGGGCTTACCGTTGGTTACAGCGTTGCAAAGGTACTGTCTGTGAGTCAGCACATGGGCAGAACCAAACGCCGTATTGATGGTGGTCTTAGCCTGCTCAAGACCCTCCGTGTACATCTTACTGCCCACGTAGCCGCCAGTGGTGACATTGGTATCATTCATCACGTGGGTGTACATATTTGCGTCAGGAACCAGAGTGACGTGGTGAGTGGTCATATCCGTGTCACCCGCCCGCAGGTAGTAGTCAAACGCAGCGATACGGTAGGTAACACCACCGATAACCCAGTAGTCACCGATGTACATATCATCAAAGGTTCCGGCCTTGATTGCCGCAAACTGCGCAGCAGTAACGGAAGTACCCAGATTGATACCACGGTAGATAGAGTTATGAGCGCCAGCGCCGCTTGCGGTCACCTTGTCCAGAATAGTTTTGTGGGCGGTAATCAGGTCAGCCAAGTCCTTCTTGAGCGCCCCGGCAGATACCTTCTTGAGTCCGTTGCCGTCATGGATGAACAGCATATCGGAGTCGGCCACGGCCTGCAACGCCGTGAGGTCAGCCATCTTCTTTGCATTTTCAATGGTCAGGTTTGCCATTTTCTTATACCTCCTTGTATTTCCAGTCTGCCAGAATAACATTACCCAGGTCATCGGTAATGACCGTGAGTTCATCATCGTCCGTGGCAAGCGGCGCAATGAAGCTATTGGTCAGGCACATACCTTCCAGAAGCAAGATACGCTCCGTGTTGACGGTAATCTGGTTTTGCAGGTTTCCCGCCACATCACCAGAGAGTTGTCCCTTCACCAGTTCAAACCAGGTGTTGAACACCTTTTCCTGGGTGTCCTCAAAGGTTTCAATCTCCGTCTTATAGTCGGTCTTGATGGTTTCGATTGCAGCGTCACCTTCCGTTTTCAGGTCAGCAACGTAGGCTTCAAAGTCTGCGTTGATGGAGTCTGCTTCGGACTTAAAAGCAGCCTTTTGAACGGTAAAGTAATTCTGGAAATCGGTGTACAGGTTCGTGCCGTTTTCCACCATAGACATGATGGTGTTCAGGGCTTCGTTCATGCGGTTTGCGTCACTTGCCCCGAAAAAGGAATTGTCCCGGTTGCTATACTGGGTTACGTCCTGAAAGGATACCGTACCGTCCTCATTAGTGATTTCGGTATATCGTTTCAGTCCCGCCCACACAGCGTCCGTGTAGTTAGTGGGAAGCATTTGCCATGCCATTTAGAGTCCCCCTCCTTTCATACCAAAGTTCCATGTGAACATTCTCCTTCCGTTAGTTTGATTGCTCAAGCGGTCATAAAGGTCAAGGATTGCACCTTCCAGTCGGTTCAGTTCGGCAAAGTCCATTGTGTTGCCGTTCTCAATATAGGTAGGGGCTTTACCGTATGCCCGCTTGAGTGTATTGGAATTGATTGTCACAAGGTTGGCTTCCAGTTGATTGATTTCATCAGCATAGAAGTAATCCGCAGGGGTGCGGTCTGCGCCCAAGGATACGATGGTGAAGGAGTCGTACAGTTCCACAGCCATATCCCGCAGGTGGGCAAGGTTATTTTTGATACGGTTGAAGTCGGTAGCATTAAACCTGTCACCTTCATACTGGCCGTTAGCGTTTACACCGCCATGCCAGTCTGTCTTAGGGGTCTGCCACATACTAATCCTCCAATCTCCGGGCGGTAATTTTTCCAGAAAAAGACTGGTTGAAGTTGAGCGTTGCCCGGTAAATCGTCACCTTCATATTCTCCCTGAACTCATTTTCCTGGTACACAATATCGTTTACGTCAATCTCCGGGTTACCACGGGTAGTGTACTCATACTCAATGCCTGCGGAATAATAATCCGCAATCCAGTTAGCAAGGTCTTGTGCCATAGTCATATCGGAGATAAGAGGGTTAGACCATTTCACCGTCTTGCCACGGTTCCGCAGCGTGACGGTAGCATAACGCTCTACGATTTTGTATCTGTAACCCCATACCTCAAATTGGTGGGTTCCCGCCGTGGCGAACTTCGCCGTCACGTAGAAATTACCCTGGGCAATGATGGTCACACCTGTTGTACCCTCATTGAGGGTAGCACGGTAGCCATAAGACGCAGCGCCCATGTAGAAGGTGATTTCCTCACCTGCGGCCACGGTCACTTCCTCACTCACAAGGCTTTCTTCCGGGTTGCCAGTCTGGTAACTGTAACACGGTACAATAACCTCTTTGACCAACTCCTGCTTGATTGCTTTCGGAGAAGAAGTCATGTCACCCTTCGTCATAGTGAAGTTGGTTACGTCACCGAAAGCAAAGTGGTTAACCACAATGCGGTTATAAGGGTTGGCTGTTCCCGTGAACTCAATCTGCATGGTGTCAAAGTCATCAAAGTTGTGGAGGATAACCATATCCTTTTGAATGGTGTCGGTTACCGTGTATTCCTCCACCAGGTTCCCAGTATTGTAGGTTCTTACCACAATGCCGGAAGGGAGTGCATGGCCGAACACCAGCTTGATACCGTAGTACATACAGATAGCTTCCTGGGTGATGGTCAGCACAGGGTTGACGGCAAACTTACCGTCTGCGCCGGACTGGGCACTGGACACGTAGCCCGTGTTCAGTTTGCTATTGCCAAGGTTACGGGGAAGAAAGTGCATACCTCCATCCACCACGGTATATCCCTGGGCAAAACTGCCATACTCGTCCTTCGTGTCGTTGGTCATAATACTTCCCACCGTGGAGTACGGGGTTTCGCCGTTGGAACTCACAGTTGCCAGAGGGTTAAAGTTGGACTTAATCTGGATAAGACCATCCCTGGACTGGGAAAGAACACAGCGGCAGGCGTTGGCTATAATTTGCAGCGCTTCCTTGCACTTCACACGGGGAATAGGGTTCTTGCTATAAAGGTGTTTCAGTCGGGGGTCAATGTAATACTCCGTCTGGCCTGCGGCCTGCATGATTTCCACAGCAAGGTCAAAGTAGCTTCTGCCCTGGGCATTGTACATACCCTTGTAAAACTCTGTGTCCATGCTCCTGAACACGTCCTGGCAGCGGATTGTGGCGGTGTAATCATCACTCTCCCATTCGGAACACAGAAGGTGGTTACCCTTAATCCATTCGATTTCCCCGCTCTCCGGCAACTGATACCCGTAGTAAATATCCATTTCCTGTCCCGTTTCCAGAAAGTTGATAGCGGAACTGGGATTATCCACGTTGAAGTATTTGTCGTAGTTCTTGAGTGTGACCGTGAAGTCAATCTGGGGAATATCCGCACCAATGGGGGATACGTAACTGTTCAAACTGGAACTCATTACAGAGTCGTTGTAGTACACAAGACCGTAGCCGAAACGGATAGAGTAGATACGCAGGCGGCTCTTGAGGTTCTTCATCTTATAGAACACCAAGGTCAGCTTAGAGGTATCCTCAAACACTTCCTCCGTTGTAAACTCCGAACTGGTGTTGTCCCGGAACTCTACCGTCCGTCCTCCATCACTCACAATGTCAAAGTCAACCGGGTAGTTCTCACCAAAGTTGATTGTGATACCACGGAAATCCGTAGGGAGAATGTTCAGGTTGATGGTCAGGGAAAACGTACCATCGGAGATAAGGTTATTGCTCACCAGGCCAGTATCGTAGTACCCGCCCACGGCTGTACCTCTGGGCAAAAAGAACATGGAACCGTCAACCTTCGTGAAGTTTTCCTCCAACGTAGCGTAGATGGTATCATCTGTTTTCTTACCAAAGAGGTTTGCCGTGTTGGTGTACCTGGTGAAGTTGCCATCCTCAATTCTTGCCCTTGCCTGGGCTTCCTGATTGACCAGGCCGAAAGAAAGCATAATGTACGCTCTCTCACGGAGAGAGGATTTCATACTGGCTTTGTATTCATCCGATACTTTGTACATAATCCTCACTCTCCTACGTCAATCAGGTTCACCCGGCAGTTGCGGTAATGAGTAGGCATACCGCTGTCATCTACGTAGTAGGGTTCAGCGGTACGGTCACCGCAGTACATCTTAATGGTGATAAGTTTATTGGTTACGGGGTCTGGAAACGTGACATACACAAAGAAATGGGAAAGGATGGATAGAATGTTGCTCCATTCCTCTGCGGTCAGCCACGGCCATTCCAGGTTGTTAAGTTTGTACTGGTCACGACCAATGCGCTGGCCGACAACCGTACCATTTGCGTCACGTCCTGCGTCAACCAGGGTAGTGACGATAGGTTCTACGCCCCTCTTAGGGGAGGGGAGTTCATAACCGTTGATTGCCAAATATGCCATTTTGTTCCCCTCCCTTTAAGTAAAGCTGTAACCGTTTGCGTCACGCTGGGTTTGTACAGCGTCCGTAATAGTGCGATTGCCAATCTGCACAGTAGTCTGTTCCTTCTTGTTGGCCTGCCTGTTCATGTCATCAGCCATCTGGGTCATGGTTCCCTGTACGTACTCCGTGTAGAAATCGGCCATAGCCCTCTTGAACCCAGCGTAGCCAGGGGAGTCATCAGGTTCATCCGGCAGACCACTTCGTACCTTTTCGGCAAGGGTATCCATCCATTCAGTGTGACGTTCCAGAGGAAGCACCGCTTCCTTTCCGGCTTCGCCACCACCCAAGAAAGAGTTACCCAGCATACCGAAAATCTGTGCGCCATCCAGAATACCGCCCTTTGCGTTCCACGTCAGGTTAAAGCCGGACGGGTAGGAATAATCCTTACCGAACACTGTTACGGTACTCCATTTGACAGACACTTTCGGAGTCTTGATACCCAGCGTAGTCCACAGCGTACCCACTGCATTACTCCACCAGGTCTTGACGTTAGACCACCAAGTAGAAGCCTGATTTTGTACGGCAACCTTCACAGAGAGGTTACCTACCACACCAGACCACCAGGTCTTGACGTTAGACCACCAAGTAGAAGCCTGGTTCACAACGCTGGTAGTGAAGGACTGAACTGCGCCGACCTTGCCAGACCACCAGGACTTACAATTACTCCACCACGTAAAGGAGTCGTTCTTCAAACTGGTAGTGAACTGCTGGACTGCACCAACCTTTCCGCTCCACCAAGTTTTCACGTTGTTCCACCAAGTAGTGGACTCATTCTTCACGGAAGTGGTGAACTGCTGCACGGCTCCGACCTTGCCAGACCACCAGGTCTTGACATTGTTCCACCATACGCTGGACTGGTTGGTAACCGTGGTTGTAAACTCCTTCACAGCGCCGACCTTTCCGCTCCACCACGTCTTAGTGTTGTTCCACCAAGTCGTAGACTGGTTCGCAACATTTGTGGTGAAATTCTGTACAGCGCCAACTTTGCCAGACCACCAGGTCTTGACGTTAGACCACCAAGTAGAAGCCTGGTTGGTCACTGTAGTAGTAAACTGTTTGACAGCACCTACTTTACCGTTCCACCATGTATTGACCTTGCTCCACCAGTCAGCCGCCTGGTTCGTTACGGACGTGGTGAACTCTTTCACCTTGCCTACCTTGCCAGACCACCAGGTCTTAGTGTTGTTCCACCAAGTAGTGGCGTGGTTCTTCACGTTGGTAGTGAAGGACTGAACTGCACCAACCTTGTTGTCCCACCAAGTACAGACGTTAGACCACCACTCTGCGGCGGTGTTCTTCACGCCTACGGCAAACTCAACCAGGTCAACGTCCTCAAAGGCTTCCATGAGCGGGTCAAGGATATTGGTCTTAATCCAGGTGCCAATAGCCTTAAACGGCTTGAGGATACCACCCAGCAGACCTTCCATGATGAAAACGCCAATTTCCTCCATCACGGTAGACGGAGAGTGAATACCGAACAAGTCTTTGAACCACTGAACAAAGGGGTCAACGATGTTGGTTTTAATCCAGCCACCGGGGTCTGCAAAGAACTCCGTAAGTCCCTTTGTGAAGCCTGCCCACATATCGGCTCCGGCCTGCTTGATGGAAGCCCACTTTTCTTCACCCAGAAGGGCATTGCAGAACGGGTCAATAATGTTGGTCATACACCAGTTGCCAATATCGGCCAGTCCTTCACCGATGAATTTCAGCAGGTTCAAACCCGTCTGCTTCCAATCCTCTCCGGCAATCTCGTTGTCCCACCAGGTCTTAATGTCAGCACCGATGTTTCCAAAGAAGCCGCCAAGGAACTGTACTGCGGAACGAATAGCCGTGCCAAGGAATGTGAAGATAGAGGTTGCGATACCTGCCCAGTCGATGTTGGATACCGTGGTCTTAATGTTTTCCCAGAGGTTGGTTCCCATTTCCGACCAGTCGTAGCCGTTCAGCCATTCAGTAGCTTCATCAAAGGCTCCCTTGATACAGTCACTTACCTTTCGTGCAAGCTGTCCCCAGTCGATTTCTCCCAGTGCGCCCAGGATGAAATCAAACTTCAATGTGAACCACCGCACGATGACCCGGCCAATGAAGGACGTATCCACTTGCTCAAGCGCACTGTTCAGCATGGTTGCCACGTTTGCGCCCAGTTTGTGGAAGTCTACCTCCTTGAGGAAGTAGTAGGCGGTCTGTACCGCTCCGTTGATACCCCAGCCCAGTTTGCTACCCACGGCAGCGTAGTCAATGCTGTCAATGACCTCATTTACCTTACTGCCAATCAGTGTACCCAGGGTTTTCCAGTCGGAGTTATCGAAAGCCTGTTTCAGCTTATCAGCAAACTCACTTACGCTATTGTCAATGGGAAGTTCCTCAAACATGGAACCGTAGTCTGCACCGCCGCCACCGCCGCCACCGCTGGTATCATCCTTTTGCATGATGATGTTCAATTCATCAATGCCCGTGGTAGCGTCACGGATTTCCTTTGCAGCCTTTGCAGCGGAACCGCCAGCACTTGCCAAAGAGTCACCATAGGATTTTGCGTTCTTCTTCGCAGCCGTAAAGGTGGAAGCGCCGGACAACCGGGCGAACAGCATATTGATGACGTTCAGGAGGGCAACCACCTTATCAATAACAAAGTCGATTGCCGGGGCAAGTGCGTTGATGATAGGCGCAGCCATAGCGCCCAGACTATTCTTGAGGTAGGAAGAACTTGTAGCCAGTCTGTCCATGCTCTGTGCGAAAGTACCGCCCATGAGATTGCTATACTGATAGAGGTTGTTAATACCTTCTTTCAGCGCCTTAGTCAGCGCACTCAAGGCGAAACGGATTGCACGATACATGGCAATACGTTTCAGGCTACTAAACATCTTGCCTAAACCGGAAGTGTTTTGTTTGACTTTCGCAGCCAAGGCAGAACCCAACTGGTCTTTGATACGGCCAAGAGCGTCCTTTGCTTTCAGTCCGGCTTCCTTCACCTTTGTCAAGGCATTACCCAGCTTATGAAGTGCGCCAGTACCAAGAGAGAAGCCCTTACTGAATACACCGCCGATACCGCTCAAAACCCGCTTGAGAACATTGGTCTTTGCGGTCACCTGCTCCACGGCCTGTCCTGCCTGCTGCACTCCGGGTGCAACCTGCTCAACACCGCTGGTAGCGGGACTTACAGGAATAGTACCAGGAGTCGTAGAGGTAGCCCCCGGAACCACGCCATTCTTAGGCACGGTCACCTTCGGGATTTTGATGTTACTCAAATCACCCAGGTCACGCAGGGCTTTTCCCATATCCTCAAGCCGCTCAATGTCAGCCAGGGTAATCCTGTCCATCACATCAGCGATACCGCCAAGCTGTTTTGCAATACTGCCAGAAATTTTAACTTCTCCCAGTTTGCTCACAGACTCCAAGGCTCTGCCCAGGCTTTCCAATTTTTCGGTATGGAACCCACTTAACGCCTTATTCAGTTTTTCCAACTGCTTGACGGAAGAACCCAGACCCAAACCGCCCTTCGTGGCGGCTTTCAACTTGCCCAGGCTTGCCGTTAAAGCGTCTACGCCCTTGACTCCTTCTTCGGCTTTCGTTTCAATTTGAAACTCTAAGCCTTCCATTTCAATGCTCATTGTTCACCTTCCCCTCCTTTCTTCTTGTCTTTGAAACGGGAGTTGATAGCCGCCATCATAGCCCGCATAGCTTCCTTGCCATTCTCAAGCCGCTTCTTCTTGCTTCGTTCCTCCTGCTGCTTACTACCAGAAGTGGTAATAGGTATAGGTTCGGAACGGAACGGGAACGGCTTGTTTTTCTTGCTCAAAGGGTTAAAGACAGGGGAAGCGTCCAACAGTGCTTCATAGAAGTAGGCGGCTTGCAGCCACATTTCGGAGTTACGGCGCTCCCGTTTTAGTTCGTCCGCTTCCCTGAAATACTTGACCATAGCAGCGTCCCCATCCCAGTATTCGTGATAGGTCATGCCCAGGCTCATGTAGTAACTGCACAGTTCTTCAAATTTGTCACCGTAACGCAAAAGAGGGGACGGACGGCCTGTGCCGCCGTCCCCAGATTTTCCAGACGGCAAGTCCGTTACCAGCTTGCCATCCAATCCACGTTTTTTGCAGCGTCCTCCGGCTCCTCCATAAGGGACTGAATGGGTTCGTTGTACATTTCTGCCAACTTCTCAATCAGCTTGTCCTTGTTAGGCAGGTGAGAGTAGATTTCCTCAATCACATCCTGCTTGACGAAACGGTGGTGCGCTTTGAAAGCGCCTGCAAAAAGGGCAGGGAGAAGGGTCATAGGACGGTCATCAATGTTTCTTGCGACAAACCCTTCGTCCTCCATCTGCTTGATAGTACGCCGGGTATATTCCAGCGTGTAGTCCTTACCTTCGTAAGTAAAGATAATCTGCTTTGCCATTGCTTATTTCCTCCAATTCTTGAAATTGTGTGTCAGGGTGTTATTCCTCAACAATAACACCAGTAGGGGCAATGGTGATTGCCATGCCACGAACTTCGTTCACGCCACCGCCAGTGACACGAACATTAAGCTGGCCGGGGAAGTTAAACTTGCCCTCGTCACCAGTAGGAGTGACAGTACCGTCATCATTCTCCGTGCCGCCGAACCAAACACCGTACTGCTCAACCTTATTGCGCAGCGCCTTGAGTGCGCTGAACCCGGCCTTTTCGTAGTTAGTGTTGAAGGTCATGGCTTCGTTGCCCTGAATACCCATGATGAAGGTCTGCATACGGTCAGACAGAGTGGTAGTTTCCAGCATTTCAGGGTCAGTACCCAGGTCAGGGAACTCCGTAATGTCAATCAGCTTTTCCCACACCGCTTCGGTTCCTTCCGTAGCGGGGGTTTTCTGGTGCATGAGGAAAGTCATATAAGTGCTTGTAGCCATTGTCGTTACCTCCTATAAAAATATCGTCCATCGGTCATAACCCGGTATCGGGCTACCATCCGATAAATGCTTGCGTCCTCCATATTCGGAACGGGAGTCATGGCAATTCGCTTGAAGTTCATCTTGAAAAGCACTTCATCAATGACCTTCATAATCTCCTTGCACTCTGTTTTCTTACCCTCCGTCTTATTGGAGTACACATTTACTTCAAACATGACCTGCGCCATTTCAGCGCTCCCGGTCATTCTTTCGGTCACAACGGAGTTATCACTTTGCGTGATACTCACGTGAGGAAAGCCGGACGGGGCTTTTACATATTCTCCGGCAAGATTGATACCGGGGAACCTCTCACGCAGGACTGTTGCAATCCGGGTATAAACTTCGTTTTCGCAATCCGTCATACGTAGACCCTCCTTGCTATTTCCTCAAATTTGTCCTGCAACTCTCTCACAGTCAAGTACATACACATATTGGCTGGGTTACCGTAGGTATGAACTTCTCCGGCGTGTTTTCCTTCCGTGATAACCTCACCATTGCTTCCGGGGTTACCTGTGTAACGCCAACCATTTTCCAATCGGCCAAGGTGGTAACCATAGCCGCCACGTACCATGCCGTGTTCGCCAGCTTCCGGGTGATTGTCCGGGTACTTTACGCCAGTACCGAACTCAATGAACAGGGTTGCACCGCCAACTGCTACCACTGCCACCTTGCCGTCACCCCGTTCCTCAACGGAACAGGTAACGTCATTTGTGCCGTCATAGACAGCCTGGGCAAACTTCGCATTGGCAATCTGCACACCTTCATCAGCAAGGGCTTTCAAAAACTCTCTGGTTTTATCCTGCAACCACTTCTTGTAGTCGTTGAGTTCCTTGATTGCCCTGTCAATGCTTTTCTCATTGAGTGATACTTTAATTACCCGTTTCTTCACGATACTTTCACCTTACTTACTGCGTAGGAGATAGAGTTAAGGGACTTCGCCACCCGGCGCACCGTGTAGTCGAATATCGGTTTCCCGTTGTCATCAAACTCCGGCTCCTTGTCGATGAACAAGACCGTGTTTTCGTCAATGGGACAACTCATATCATCCGTAATAAGAACCTTGTCGTAGGACTCAAAATTGCCAAACATTTGTGCCTGTGCATATCCCGTTGCCGGGGATACACTACACTGCATTTTCACGGGGTTATCATAACCCACGCCATATTCACCCGTTTCATAGCCGTCTTTGTCCTTGAGGGCAACCCGCTCTTTATACAAGCAGTAGTGAACGGAAGTGAGATTTCGCTTCATCAGCTTCATGTCATCACCCCCGCCATCGGAGTGATACGCCGCAGCAGCGTAGGAGGAATGTCACCATCCTCATAGGAGCGGGATACTCCGTTCTCACTGTGCGCCGTTTCACCTTCTGCACCACGCTTGTTCAGCAGGTAGGCGGCTATTTCAACCTGGGTAGTATGGTAGGGGGCAGGGACTTCCTCTGTCCCCGTACCATACGGATAGGCTTTAGAGAGAACCACGCCCTTTGCCAGGGTGAGGTAGGTAGACAGCACGTCATTATCCGTTTCACCCGTCATGCTTTTCAGCATAGTCAGCTTTTCAGCGTCAGTCATGTTGTCCACCCTCCTTCCTTACTTACGCACCAGCACCAGGGAACTCCGCAGCGTTAGCCACGTAGACGGAACGGCTGTAAGTAGGCTTCTCAAAGGCAGTGGAAATGCCAGTGAACTTTCCGTGATACCATTCAGGGCCGTGGTCAAGACCAATCTGGCCGAAAAGCTGGTACTTCTCACCTGCACCGACCTTTGCCAGGGGTTCCAGGAAGAAGTTGCCCTTGCCGGGAACAGGCTGGTAGACAGGAGCGATAACGTCCAGGTTCAGGAGAAGCGCAGTGCCAGCAGGCAGGCACTCACCCAGATACAGGTAGACAACACCCAGAGGGGTGACCACGCTGGACAGCGCAATGCCGTTGATTTCACGGGACGCAGGCACGATGGTCAGGCCATTCTGCACAGCGTCAGCGTTAATCTGGAACATGGTGATAGCGTCACACCACAGGCACAGGCCGTCAGTAGGAGCGTTTGCGCCGTAAATCTTCTTGACCATATCGGCAATATCCCACAGACCCAGGGGCTTGCCCGCCATATCGTTCACGTTGGAAGTGATAGCAGGAACCAGACCACGGGTCTTGTTGGCTTCGGAGTCCTTAGTGGCCTTGTTGAACACACCGTTGATGAAGGTGTACTCAATGTCACGGTTAATCTGCTGGATTTTTGCCGCAACCTGGAAGTCCAGTTCGTTCATGGGGTTGGCCTGCTGGTTCTCAATATTGATACCAGCCAGAGTACCCATGTTGGACTGCTTTGCGTAGGAAATGCCCACAGCAGCCTGGAAAATCTGGGTCACGTTGGTTTTCTGCTCACGGGTTACCACGGAAGCGTCCGGGGCAGTCAGGGAAGCAGTTTCGGAAATTGCGGGCTGGGAACCATCACCGCCAGCGGTGTATTCCTGGCCAGTAACGAACTCTACATGGTTCGTGGTTTTCGCCTTGCTACCAATGATGGAAGAAAGCGGAGTACGGGTATTACCCTTGTTGAACAGCATACCGGAATAGTTCAGTACGCCAAAACTGGTTGCAAAAGTATCAGCCATTGTCAGTTACCTCCAAATTCGTAGTTTAGTCATCCGTCTGGTTAGCCGCTTCCTGGGCTTGCAGACGGGTATAGTAGGCAGCAGCGGTCAGGTTACCGCTTGCCTGCGCTTCGGCAATCTTCTTAGCGTAATCCACGCCACCGCCAGTGCCGTCACCACCCGCAGCAGGGCGGGGAGTCTTGCGCATTGCGTCAACCTGGATAGCTTTCTTCTGGACTTCCAGATACTTGTTCTGGTTTGCCAGAACCTTGTCCATGTCACCGTCAACCATAGCGGTAGCGGTTTCAGTAGCCAGGGTTTCGTCATAGCCCATAGCCAGAAGTTTAGACTTCCTTTCGGTCAGGGCAATGGAGCGCTTCAAATCAGCGTTTTCCTTTGCCAATCTGTCCTGTTCCTCCTTCTGGGCAGCAGCGGCAGCTTCGTCATCGGACTGCTTACTTCTAAGCTGCTTCTTGTAATCGGCAGCTTCGGAGTTGGCCTTAGACAGCGCAGCTTTCAGGCGGTTTACCTCTGCGTCATTACCCTGCCCGATGGTTTCAAGGGCAGCGGAAATTTCATCTTCGGTCATACCTTCCTTGTAGGCTTTACCCAGCAAATCACTCAAATAACTCATTTCAAAGTCCTCCTTGCGTTTAATTGTGGCGGTTCACTCCGCACTGTTTTCCGTTTTAACCTCTTGTCTTGAGTGTGCGTTTTATAGGTGTTCCCTCACCACTTCAAGCAGGTTACCCCGCTATTCATCAGTTGTCAGTCGCACGATACAGCGGCAGTTCACATTGTTTTCCGCTTTTGTAAACTGTCCGGGGTATGGCGCATGGTCACCATCATAGGTGAAAAATTCTTCCTCAAGCGGAATAGACTGGCTTTCCAGATAGCGGTGAGTATCCCTCACATCGTTATCTCTCATGGTAAACCAGGTCTTTGTGACTCCAAAACTTCCGTTATCTACATAATCCATACCACCGTCATAGACGGCAGCGTTATAGACTCTATGAAATTCGGACTCCACAAGGGTCTTTAGTCCGTCAAGGTCATTTTGCAGAACGTGGTCTGCTACACGGTCAGCATAGGTCTTGCCGTCAATCACCAGGAAGATTGCGTCCTCCATCTGGTCAACGTCAACTTCCAGTTCATGCCCAAGCATGAGCGCTGCACCTTCAATGCCCTTCGTATAGGCATTTATCAGGAAAGAGAGAATGTCATCCGTAATCTGGTTGACACGTGCGGCCAGGTCTTGTCCCGCCGCTTGATAGTAGCTGGTGGAAGTCAGCAAATTCAGTTCGTCAAGCGCTGTAAGATAGCGGGAAGCAACTTCATCCATCATGGTTACCTCAAAAAGAAAAGGGACTATGAGCGTACTTCACTCACAGTCCCATTGGACTACCCGAACCACTGTCCGGGTTAAACCTTTTCATTTTCCTTCATTTTCAGCTTGCGCTTGATTTCCACGATAGTGACTTTACCCTGCTCAATCAGCAGTTCCACTCTGCTTCCGTGTTTCAGCAGGGTTTCCATCTGCGCCACCATTTCCTTCGTTATTACCGGGGTCATTACCATCCTCTCCCTTCATCTGGTTTTGTTTCTCAATCAACTCCTGGGCTTTCTTTTCCTGTTCCTCCACATACTCTGCGCTCAACGCATACGCCAAATCGGAGTCTACGAACAGGCCGCAATGCTCAAAAGCCAGACGGGGATGAACCTTCCCGTTCTTCAACAGGAGGTCAAGCACCTGCGCCTTTTGCAGAATGTTTTCGTAGTTACGGCGGGTAAAACGGATTTCAATGTTATGCACCTTCAAATCCATTCCCACCAGGGTACGGCAAATATTAAGTACCAGTTTAAGGAACCGCCGTTCCGATTTCTTAAACATCAGTTCACTGTTCTTCGCCCGTGCTTCTGCGTCCGACCAGCCATCACGCATGATGACCGCAGACCCGGTATCGCTGGTGGAAGAACCGCCATTGCGGTTCGGCATACCACAGATAGTCAATACCGTCTGGTACATATGGTCAACCAATGTTTGGGTTTCTCCCTGGTTCAGGGAATTGGTCAGGTAAGCCACTTCCGCTTTCAACTGGGGGTCAATATCCTTAAACTTGATTGCACCTTCCTCACGCAGTTTCTTGTAGTCATCGGAAGAAATATCTACGTTATGGAACAGAAGAAGCGCCTGAATGAACTGTTCCACGCCGTCAATGCGGTTGCTATCGGTTAGGTTGATAGCGTCCAGCAGCGGGACAACCAGTTCAAATGCTCCAATACGGGCAAGGTTCAGCGGGTATTCGATAATGGGAATGTCACCCAAAATGTGAGGTTCGCACTTCACAACCTTAGACTCCACAATCTCAAAATACTCATACTTAGAATAGCAGGAGTAGGTGATAACGCCCTTTTCGTCAATCACGTACTTTACACCCAGCACGGGTTTGTTGCCCAAACCGTTATGGTAGACCACAAAGGTGTTGCGTGGGTCAAGAGTGTAGATTTCAAAGGGAGAGTCATCTTCCTCTCCATCTTCATCAGGAAGAACCATACGGAAAGACGTTCCGCAGATATGGAACCAGTCAGCCAGTTCCTTGTCCTTTGCAGGTTTTTCCTCTGCAAACACGTACTCATTAAGCTGGTTGATAGCGTCCGCAATACTCTCCGCATTACCACGGGTAACATACTGCAAAGGCTCACCCATCAGGTAGCCGGACTTGAAGGACACAATCTCGTCAGCACGGTTCTCAACAATCTTATTGGCAATTTCAGGACGCACCAGCTTCACCCGGTTAAGAATGGGCTGTCTGCCTTTGTAGTAGTGCCACAGATAGTTGATTTCGGAACGGTTCTTCCAGTGGAAAGGAAGCGCCTTACGCAGAATGGTCACTACGTTATCAATGGTCACTTCGCTTTCATCGGTCTTAATCATACGCCGACCATGTAGCTGCATAGTAGACACGTGGCGCACCTCCTTTCGGACATAGTTTCACTTACTGTAATTATACAACTCTCCAATGCTTTTGTCAAGATTGTTGAGCGTATAACCATTGAAGAATTTGTAAATATAATTAAAACGGACGCTGAATAATCTCAACCTTCGCTCCTACCAGACCACGGAGTTCATTTTCCAGCAGGGACAGAGAGTCAGGAGCGTCATCATGGGGAACCTTGCCGGAACGGGTATAGGTCACCACCTGTTTCATAAACTCTGCGTACTGGGAATTGCGGGCATACAGAGAAGGGTCTTTGAAGTAGAACTTCTTAATGATGGTATCGGACGCAAACTCAATACGGGTTTGCTTGTTACTAATAGTCCGCTTTGTGCGGATATTGCAGTTGTACTTCCTGTCCTCCAACAACTGGGACACATCACGGGCAAAGTAGGAACCAGCGTTGTTACTTTCAAAGGTAGCCGCAACTACCCCGTTGTCCATCAATGCCTTTGCACACTCCGGCTTCGTTACTTCTGGGGGAGAGTCATCAAATACCACGTCCACAATGTAGACTTCATCACCATAAACCGCAGCAATAGGCATGGCGCAATAGTCAGCACCCGTGTCCGCAGTATCGCAGACTGCAATCACACTATCCGGGTCACGGTCAACTGGGAGTTCAAAATATCTGTTCAGGCTGGCTTCCGGGAACAACAGACCCTTTGCTTCAAAAGGCTGCTGCTGAAACTCACTTTCAAACTGCTCCGCAGACAGCATTTCACGCTGGTCACGGAAATACTTTGTGGTAAAAATACGCTTGCCCTCACGGATATACTCAAAATTACTCTCGTCAGTTTCCAGGTCAAGCGCCGGGGTTTCGATAACCTTCATACGCTTACCTTGCTTTTTCATTTCCTCCTGCAAGCGGCCAATAGGGTCATACAGAGAATAGCGTGTACCGCAGATGACAATGGGTGTTCCTTCAATGGCACGTCCGATAATATCACCAGAAATGACTTCCCACTTATCGTCAAGCCGCTGTCTGTTCTTTGCTTCTTCACGACCCTCCACACAGTCATCCAGATACAGCATATTGGTTGCTTCGGAAAGACCTACCTGTCTTGCGTCAATGGAACGGCACATGACCGTAGGGAAACGGGACTTATGCAGCAGGTTCAGGATTTTAGTATCTGCATTGGTCTGTACCAATTTGCTTTCCGGGAAAATGTCATAAAAGTGGTAATCACTGGGGGTTTGCAGATATTCCAGACAGCCCAGATAGAAAGACTTAACAAGGTCATCACCTGTACCCTCCATCAGGGTAGAGCGGTCAGGATACTTGCCGGACAGCATATTGGTGAAGTTGATACCCAACTGAGACTTGCCCGCTCTCTTAGGCATGGAAATAGAGAGGAAGTCCAGCTTTCCGTCAAGGATTTCCTGGTATGCGTCCACATACCGCTTGAGATAGTGACGGCGGGGCTGGTAGAACTTCTTATCCAAAGGCTTACCAAACTCCACGGCCTGCAAGTATTCATCAAAGAAATGCGGTGCGTCAAACAGTAGGGAACGGAACAGCAGGTCATTGAACCGCTCTGCCAGAGTGAAGTCCGGCTTATCAACGGCCAGTCGCAGACCGTACCCTACCTGAGTTCTCATACTCCTGTTCCACTCATGCGCTACGGTAAAGTCTATCTTCTCATACTCTCTGCACAGGGCGAACAGGTCATTGTATGCTTCTATATCCAAAGGCCGGGACTGGATAACCTGTTCAATCCGGCCTTTCAGTACAATGTAATTCATAGTCTACCTCCATAAAAATAGGGACTGCCCTTAGACAGTCCCATTGGACAAGGCCGTGACCTTTCACGCCTTAGTATTCCCATGTAGGGTAAATCACCCACCGTGGGGTATGTTTCAATTTCGGTGTTCGCTTCCTGAACAGCTTGCCCAGGATGAACGCTACTAAGGAGAACCCCAGCAGCAATATATCAAGGGCTGGCACGATGGTCAGCCACGCCATAAATTTGATAAACACCCAGCCTACCTTGCAGGAAAACAGCATGGATTTCCACAGCCGTTCCGCTGCACAGATGACCAGCAGAGTCAAAACGTCTGCCATGCCGCCGCTCCTTCCTTAGTCAGTGATGGTGTGTTCCGTGCCGGAAGCCTTATCCCGCACAATCAGTTCACAGTCCATGCAATCCAGAAAACGGATAAGCATGGAAATCTTCATATCCCGGCTCAAGGCTTGACTTACGCCGGATTGACTTTTCATACCTAAGAGTTTGGTTATTTCACCCTGGGTGATTTTCTTATCGCTCATAAGCCCTTTGACAACTTCATTGGCCTGCATTGTTATATCCTCCCTTTCGGATTTCATGTAAGCATAATATCACGCTTTCATGCTATTGTCAAGTGCCTTTTTAGATTTTACGGATTTTTCAAGATGACAGGTAGAGCATTTTCATATTTTGCAATAACTTCTTATAGAAGAAGCGCTTCTAAGAAAAGTTATAGGGAAAATGTAGTTTTACTCTACCCACCCAAGGATGAACCAAACTTTTTTTTTTATTTTTGCGGAACTTTCGGGGGTCACCCGCCCGCCCTGGCCGGGGTGCGTTTCCCCCTCCGGGGGTCACGTCCCCGGCTTCACGGCCAGCGCCCAGGACGGGCGCAGCCGGGGCAAGTCGGCCAGGAAAACCGCCGCCCGCCCTGCATAAAATATCATGTTTACATGATTTCATGCTTGACATTATCATGCAAGCATGATATAATGATACCGTAAACAAGAAGCAGACCCGCAGCACGGCGCAGGCCGTAGGCGCTCAATGCTTCACCAATGCAGAAAAGGCAAGTTGCACAAAATAGGAGGTAGTAACCAATGTTAAAAACTAATACCAGAAAAGCACGGGAAAACGTGCAAGCGTACATTATGCAGCATTTTGACGGGTGCAATTTTGAGATTGAAACCCCGGCCACCTTTCCAGAGTGCGCCGCCGTTGTCCTTGAGATATTCCGCAGCGAAAAGCCCGCAGAGGGCGCATATAGTCGGATGACCGAACAGGAGCGCTTTATTGACTGGGCGGCGGGTCTGCCGTCCATCCTGGATACCTGCTATTATTACAACCGTAGCGCCGTTGATGACCTGGGGGAAATTCTTGAAGAAACCCCAGCAGAAAAAGCCCGGTACAGTGAAGCCCAGGCCGAAAGCCTGTTGACCTCTTTAATTTATCGTGAATTGGTAAGGGGGTGCAAATGATGACCAAGTACGGACAGCGGGAAATAAAAGCCCTTGTAAGAAGCGGCGCAGCCGTTGACATTACGAACCACGACAACACCGCCCGCCATGAGTTAGAAGCCCGTGAAGGATACCTTGATAAAGTGGGTTATAGTTCGGGTGTGTATGGCTTAAATGGTGGATTGCTCAAAGGCCACAACAGTGGCACATTGTACGCCATTACCGCCAGAACAACGGCGCTTTACATTTACTTTTAAGGGGGTTTATCCATGAATGACGAAACCAAGAACGCCGTATATAACTATTTTAATACGGTCATTGTTAATAGTTGGACGTGGGAACGTTTAACCGATGACGAAAAAGAACGCTTCAAAACCTGCATTGACTTTAGCAGGATTGGAGGAAGCCAGCAACAGCGGGTTAAAGTGCTAAACATGGTATATAGTGCATTTTTGCACGGTGTAGGCTATAAGCCTACGGGATGGAGAGAAACAGACCCAGAAGCCCCGCAATTTTAACCAACAGCCCCGGACAGCTTCACGGCCTGCCGGGGCTTATTTCATAGGAGGATACACCATGTACAAAGAATGGAGAACGCCGCCCGGACAGGTTTACAGCCTGTACCGGGATATGCTCAAACAGCCGCATTTGCTCATAGCAGGCGCAACAGGTAGCGGTAAATCAGTAGTAATAAACGGTCTTGTATATACGGCCATGTATGACAGCCCCGCCGCCGTGCAATTCATCTTGATTGACCCTAAACGGGTTGAGTTGGTGGATTATAAGCCGCTCCCGCATACGCTCATGTATGCCAGTGAACCGGGGGAAATGGTGGAAGCCTTAGAAAAGGCTATGGAGATAACAGAAAGCAGATACAAGGCCATGCAGCGCCAGAGGGTCAAGAAGTACCCAGGCGGGGCGCTGTATGTCATCATTGACGAATTGGCCGACCTTATGACCACAGCCCGCCGCCAGGTGCAGCCACTTATACAGCGCCTTGCACAGATAGGCAGAGCGGCAAACGTGCATATTATAGCCGCTACACAATGCCCGCTTGCTACTGTGATACCCACGCCTATAAAAGTAAACTTTGATAGCCGGGTAGCCTTGCGCACCCGCTCCGCACAGGACAGCCGCAATATATTAGGCTTGACCGGGTGCGAACTGTTACCCCGATATGGTCAAGGCTACTACATGACCCCGGACGGCTTGAAGCTGTACAACATACCCATGCAGCCCCAAGAGGATATAAACGCCCTTGTAAAGTATTGGCAGCGCTCCCGGCCACGTTTCCGGCTATTCAAATAACGCAAGCCCCGTCCACCGTGGCGGGGTTTTCCTTTACCGCCCAGCGGCCAGCGCCGCCCAGGGCGGTTATTTTATGCCCAGGCGGGCAAGACTACCACCGCAGGCCAGAAACGCCCAGAGGGGCGCACAGACGGCCACAGCGGGCAGGCCAGCCGGAACGCCGCAGGGCATGAGAAAAGCCCCGGCGCAGCCGTAGCCGTGCCGGGGTTGGTGGTGTGGGGATGGTGCAAGAGGTTTAGCCCCTGGGGGCTTTCTGTGCCTTTCTGGGAGTTTCCACAGTTTCGACAATAACCCCTTCTGCGCTTTCTGCTCCTTCTGGGAGTTCAAGCACATCAGCAGCGGGAAGCCCTTCTGTGACTCCATAGGTATTTTCAAGATACTTCTGTTTAAGTGCTTCTGCGTCCTTCTGCTCTCCCAGGGGGTTAGTGTTAGGAGTGAGAACCACTTCCTGCTGGTCTTTCAGGCCGTCATAGTTCTTCTGCCAGAATATGCCAGTAACGGGGTTGACCTTGCCGTCCTCCATGAGTCCTTCTCTGTACATGGCGCAAATTTGTTGCACTTTTTTTACAAAGTCGGTGCGGGCAGGGTTCCCCAAATTCCTATTAGCCCATTCCCATGCAGTACCCTTATCTATACCTATCGCAGCATACGCCGCCTGATTGCCTATCTTCATATCCCACTGGGCGCAGAGTTCCAGATAACGGGCAAAACGCCGCTCCATTTCTTCCACGTCATTATGGTCAAGAGGTTCAGTCGGAAGGATAATCTGCATGAACCTAATCTTTCTGGCATTATACCCTTCTGGCAGGTCAGGGTTCTGCTCCACAGGCAGCGGGTTATCCGTTCTGGCCTGTCTGGGTTTCAGGTCTTTCGCTCCGGGTGTTCGTGCCATTCTCCTTCACCGCCTTTCTGCCCTTCTGGGGCTTCTGCTCCTTCTGGGCTTTCTTCTGGGCAGCTTCTTTCTGCTCCCTGTGATACCGTTCAACATAACTTTCCATTGTCGTTTCCTCCTTTCTGTGAGGAAGGTAGAGTAAAATCGAATTTTACTATAACTTCTTCTTAGTACACGCATACTAAGAGAAATTATAGGGAAAACATGAAAATACTCTACCTAACTCTACCTTTAGACGGCTTTCAAGCCCAGGCCATAGTACACGGTCATGCCTTTAATCAGCCCTTTATCGTGATACCAGCCGGGGTGCGCCGTCACTTCTGCATTAAACTTCTTCATACTGCATACATAGTAACCATTGCTCTTGCACCAGATTTTGTATGCGTCATATATAGCTTTCGCAGTCGTGTATCCTTCTGCGATATGCTCACACTTTTCTTCAAGGAACTGCAACACCAGGTCATTGTCCTTCTCATAAGCCTTGACCACCTTCTGCATATGAACGGGCATTTTCAAGCCAAAGCGCTTGTACTTGAAGTAGCCTGCCACCAGCCAGGTGAAGATACCCTTCATGGCTTCTGGGCTTTCAAAGAAATCCTTCAAGCCTTTGTCCTGTTCATCGTCCGTGAAGTGTCGGTTGAACTCAATGACACGTACACGGTCGGAAGCAAACAGGCTCTTGTCCTTTACGGACGGCAGGTCATTACAGGACAGCCACATTGTAAACTGCGGCTTGAAGGTAATAGCCGCTTGATACAGTTCACGGGCGGTAATGTCCTCACCACCTGTGTACTGCTTAATGGTAGCTTCGTCCAGCTTGCCCGCCGTGTCGGACTCACTCATGGTAACGAACCTACGGCCTTTCAACTTCGCCAGCACGGAAGAAGGTGCTTCTGCGTTCTTCTGCCTTTCTGCCTTACAGATAAGTTCTACCGGGGCAACCGTAGAGTAGTCACCAAGCAAATGCTGAATAGCGTCCAGCATGGTAGACTTGCCGTTTCTGGTGGTCTTGCCGTGGAGGATAAACATACATTCCTCTTTACTGGTTCCCAAGATGGAATAACCAAGCGCCCGCTGCAAGTAGTCAGCTTTTTCCTTGTCATCCTGGGTGACTTCTGCAATGAACTTTTCCCAGCGTTCACAGCGTACTTCCTGCAAACTGTATTCAAAGTTCGTCTGCATGGTCAAGAAGTCATCCCACTTATGTTCCCGGAAGGTCATGGACTCAAGGTCATAGGTTCCGTTCTGGCAGTTGACCAGGTACGGGTAGGTGTCGAACTTGCTTGCTTCAATGCGCAGGTTATCAGCAGCGTCCTTCATCAAGCGGTCACGGAAGCGGCGGTCACCCATCTTCGCAACGAAAGCCATATACTGCTTCCGCTTTTCATCATCGGAAATCTCACCACAGTACAGCGCCATCAGCCGGACGAACTCTTTAATCTTTGTACTCACCAACAGAGAACTCACGTCCTTCTGCCAGCGGCCACCTTCATAGGTGAACCAGGACTTTGCTTCCGGGCAATATCGGGTGTCCTTCTTATAGCACTCACTGAACAAGTCGGCCATGCCCGCTTCATCCCAGCTATACCCAGTGCTGTCCTCTTGATAGGACAGTTCAGGCCGGACGCTCTTAATGTAGAACATCTTTTCACTGATTTCTTCGGACGTGATATAGCGCCCGTTGGAGAGTTGGAACAATTCATCAACCATACGTTTTCCTCCTTTCTTACAGATTTTTGCGCAGGTTGCTTGCGATAGCTTCAACCCGCTTTCTGTCCAGGCGGGGTTTCGCCAGGGCTTCTTCCAAGCCGTTCATGGTATCCATCAGCATACCGTGGTAACCGTCTGCAATCTTCTCATATTCATCAGGGTCAGCGGTCTTATACTCCGCAATGATTTCCTCAAAGAGTTCTTCGCAGTCCCGGCCAAGGTTCTCCCGGATAATCTTCTGCAATTTGTCAGCTTCGGTTTCCCCGGCAAAGATATACTCCGTGGAACCATTCTCAAGGTAAAGTGTACGTGCCATACTCCCTTACCCCCTGTTCCTGAACATGAGGGCGGTGTACAGCAGACACGCACCCAGCCATTGCAGGCTGGTAGCGTGGTCACCCTTGTCCATGATGTTGACAATCAAACTTCCCAGCGCACCCAGTACCATGAGTGCCGGGAACAGTACCTTCATAGTATCCATTTCAGTTACCTCCCTTATCTCTTAACTTTCTGGCTTTCAAGACCTCACGGTCTGTATCCTTTACGGTGCGCCCACTTGCACACTTGACGCACTTAACCTGCCAACGGTTGCCGGGTTTTCCCCATCGGCGTTCAAAGTGGCCGTAGCCCGTAGGGACGTAGGCTCCGCAGCAGTAGCAATATCCAGGGTATCGGTTTCGTGCCATACGCTTACCTCCTGTATCTCGTCACACTGTTACAAATGGTCTGCAACTCCTGGTCAGGCAGCGGGGGCTTGCAACAGCGCTGGTTCACATAGCAGAGTTCCTTGTAGATTTCCTGCTTGCTGTACCCTGTGTTGTGCATTGCTCCTGCCAATGAAGTGAGGGAAAGGTTTCTGCCCCCGGAAACAATCTCAGGGTAGTCAGGTCTGATAAAGACCTTGCCGCCCTCTGGCTTTCTGAATGTGGGTGCATAGATTTTCTGAACCAGCGGGGATTTACCGCCGCCTGTCCGTTCTCCCTCTGGGAAATACTTCTGCACCACATAGTCAATGGCTTCCTGGTTCTCAATGATTTCAGGGAAGATAACCACCTTGCCCGTCATAATGAAGAACCGTCTGGCCTTGTAAATCTCTACTCCGTTGAGGTTGTTCCTCCCTGTGAAGGGGAGGTCACCCCGCAGCAGAATGTGAACACCACGTCCGCTTCTGGACTTCTCCGTATAGGAGTGGCAGACTTTCATAATATCGGCACACAGCGGGGTCATCAGCCCATCTTCAAAGCCTGCGTCAATATCAATGCCAACCAGCCCATTGTCTGCAAAGACAAAACCAAGGTGATTGTAAGTACCGTCCTCCACCGCAGCCTGCGCCTGCTCAAAGGTTCCCCAGGTGTCAGGTGCGGTAGAGGATGCGGCCTTACGCTCAAAGGCTTTCATGGGGACTTTGGAACTATCCCAGGCGCACACCCACTGTTTCAAATTTTTCAATTCTGTTGGTATTCTGGAATAATCCATACCCCCGAACCTCCTTTAGTTACTCTTTATTGCAGGGAGGGAACGGACAATGTTTACAATCTTTGTCACAATCCATCGTCCCATCCCACTCCAAGTTTGCCTTTATAACAATGACCCAGCAAATTATATAGACAATAAGCTGTATCATCGTTATACCTCACGCTTGCTCATACTACGGTAGAAGTAGTCGTTGTACAGGTCATAGCGGGTCTGAATGTCAGTCATCCAGTCCACGCAGGGGGAGTTTTCGTCTGCCCAACGAATGAAGTTCTGCATATACCCGCAGGTCTTGAACTCAGGGCAACCCATTCTGTAAATACAGTTGGGAACCAGAACGTCAGACTCAAGCGGGTGGGTTTCATGCAGAGTCATCTTGAAATCCTCTGCCAGTTCCCGTGCTTCCGGGGTTGCCATACGGCACAGGCGCTTTCTCCATGCGTCAATGCAGTTCTGCATATTTGCATAGCCGTCAAAGTTCACAAGCGCTTTCTGGGGCTTGTCCCCTCTGGGAATATCATCAATCAGACGGTCATCTCTCTGGGAGGAAATGAACTTCTCAAACTTGTGGCGGCTCCATTCGGTGGACAGCCAGTAGAAGATACACTTCCACGACCAGTCAAATTCCAGCAGACGGATAGGGCTATGCTCTGAAATCAGCAGCTTCTTCTTGAAGGTTTCGGACGCTTCATTGTCCGAAAAATCCTTGTTGTCGGTGGTGCGACAGTGGTTCTTGACCCTTTTCCAGTCATCACCAAACCAGTTGAATACCGTTTTCATCAGACTGCTTTCTCCTTTCTGTAAATCTTCATGTACTCCTTGTACGCCATACCCTCAAAACCAGCAGCGGCCTTGAGCGCTTTCTTCTTATCGGTGTACCGCTTAGAAAGCGGGGTCTTTTCCTCACCGACACGGCAGACGTAATACTGGTTGCTGCCTTTCTCCTTCGATACGGTGTACTCCAACATTACATACTCACCCTTTCTGCAATCTCAGCCATCTTCGCAGCGTTCAGTCTGGTATCGCCGTGGACACGGGAATAGGACAGGTAGCCGTTCATGCGGTCAATCTTCGTGAGATTTTTGCTGCCGCAGACCGGGCAAACATCCATTTCAAGTTCCTGGTGTCCGCAGTCATCACAGCAGGCAAGGGAGAGGTTCACACCTTCATAGAAGCCCTTCTTCATGGCTCTACGAACCAGGGTTCTCACAGCATCAATGTTGTAGCTGATAGGATAGCGCACGTACTGGATTTTGCCGCCATTGCACAAATCCCAGAACCGTCCTTCCAGGTCTTGCTTCTGAATGGGGGTCAAGTCCTCCGTAACGTGGCAGTGGAAGGAATTGCTCACATAGGGACGGTCACTGACATTCTCAATGATGCCGTACTTCTTGCGGAACTGCTCAACCTGCAATCCGCAAAGGCTTTCCGCAGGCGTACCGTAGATAGCGTACAGCCATCCGTCCTCCTTCTTGAACTCATTGACCTTCTTGTTGATGTACTCCATGACCTCAAGGGCAAACTGCCCGTCCTCCGCAATGGATTTCCCGTTGTAGAGTTCCTGCAACTCATTCAGGGCAGTAATGCCAAAGGAAGCGGTCATGGGTTTCAGCAGGGGCTTGATTTTCTCATTCGGTTTTAGGTGTCCACCATACAGACCACCTTCGCAGAACTGAATGGGATTGACACTTGCCCGCATTTCACCCAGATAGTCATAGGTACGCTTATGGATGCCCCTAATCATTTCCAGGTAGTAGTCAAGAAGTTCATAGAAATCCCTGTTCTCTTGTCTGGCCTTTGCCAGTATCATAGGCAGATGCAGGCTCACGGCTCCAATGTTGAAGCGCCCAACGAATACAGGCTTGTCATCATCGTCAGCCGGGTTCATACCGCCACGTTCAAACCACGGGGAGAGGAAAGCACGGCAACCCATAGGGGAAACCACCCTGCCGTACTTCTTGTACATGGAAGCCACATAGCCGTCACCAGTCAGGGAAAGCCAGTCAGGGTACATTGTCTTTGCGCTACACTGGATGCCTGCTTCAAATACATCCTCATTCACGCAGCCCTCACCATGAAGGTTTTCGTCATAGAGGAAAACCAGCTTCGGGAACAGCACAGGCTTCTTGTTACCCGGCTTACCCTGTCCGTTCTGGTGAACCCGCAGGAAGGTCTTTGCCGCCATCTTGCCAAAGGTGTCAGTGGTAAGGCCAAAAGTCATAGTGATAAACGGGTAGTCACCACGGGAACTGCCCACGGTGTTCAGCTTCATTTCGATGCCCTGGAAGCCCTGCTCAAAATCTCTCTGAACCTTGTTCATGGCATATTCCCGGCTCAACTGCTCTGCGGTGTCATGGTCAGCCATCAGGTGGAAAGCTGTGTCCATGTATTCCTCACGGTACTTGTCGTAGGACTTTACCGCATAAGGGGACAGGATTTTGTCAACCTCCGGGACGGTGAAACCGCCGTACTGCTGAGAAGCGGTTGCCAGGATAATGTCACCCAGAACGTCAAAGGCCGTGTCAAGGGACTTCGGCTCATTGTACCAGACGTTGCCCATTTCAAAGCCGCCAGCCATCACAGCGCCCACATCACACAGGCAGCAGTTGATGGTGTCCAGTCGGGCAGACTGGTCATGGATGTAGATGTACCCTTCCTTGCAAGCCTGCAATTCATCCTTCGTCATAAAGAACCTGCGGTACAGGCGCTTGTTGAGTTCGTTGAAAATCAGGCAGCGTTTGGTAGCCACCAGTGCGGAGTCCGTGTTTGCGTTCTCCTTGTCCCCGATAAATCGGATGGACTGACTCTTGATGTAGACTTCATCCATCAGGTGAACAAAGTCCTTCTTGTAGTTGCGGTAATCCTTGTAGGACTTCGCCACAGCCGGGTTGAAATCCTCAAGAACCTGCTCCATGATGTTGTGCATTTCGGAAACAGGGATTTCCTCAAGCCCTTTTTCCTGAATAATGCGAATGACAGCCGCCACAATATCATGGAACTCACTGTCAGTGATATTCACCATCACACGGGAAGCGGACTTCGTGACAGCGTTCACGATTTTCTGTCCGTCAAATGCTTCCAGTGTTCCGTCCTTCTTAATGACTTTCATGGAGAATGACCCTCCCTTCCTTGAGTGTGCGTTTTACGTCAATGACCCTCTGGTTGGTGCTTCCAGCCCAGGGGTAGTTTACATCTTTCAGTTCTGCAATGAACTTTCCGTCCACCAGAACATCCACGGATTTCATCATGCCAGCCATAACCGGGTCTTGCATGACTTCTTCCCAGGTGTACCCCGTGTAGACCCAGATGGTTTTTGCGGGGAAATCACGCTTGACGGCCTGCATCAGGTCATCAACCGCAGAACGGTTGGAAGGGTGAAGCGGGTCACCACCAGAGAATGTAATCCCGGCAATGTAGTCCTTCTTCAACTCCCTGTACAGTTCTTCTTTATCCTTCAAAACAAAGGGGATGCCGTCAGCAGGGTTCCAGGTGACGGGGTTCTGGCAGTCCTTACAGTGGTGGTTACACCCTGCTACCCAGAGAACTACCCGCAGCCCATCACCGTTGTTCATATCGTCATGGGTGATATTGTGATAGTTCATCACACGTCACCAGCTTTACGGTGCAAAGACCGTTCAGCCGTAAAACCCTCCGGGTATCGGGCTTTCAGCTTGTCGATATTAAGCTGCATGACTTCATCCATGCTGAAATCCAGCGCAAAGCAGGCTTCGGCAATCATCCACAGGCAGTCACCCAGTTCCTTCTTCAAATGTTCCTTGTCGAAAGGATGACCCTGGTAAACCTTCTGCATGATGCCTGCGACCTCTCCCGCTTCGGATGTAAGGCCGAACACTGCATGACGCAGCATATCTTCCTTCTGGTCATAGGGAATACTGCAAGTGCGGATAGCCAAATCCTGATACTCTTTACCGTTCATGTTTTTGTACCTCCTTCATCTGTGTGGCGGCTACAACTCCTGCGATAAATCCCAGAAGCAGAACCACCGTGAAAAATATGAGAAGCAGCAAAATTGCAACCAGCAGTTTCATAGTGCTACCTCCTTAGATACCTCTGACTCTGGATGCCACCATGTCAGCAGTGTGGGTGTACAGGACGTTGGGGTACTGTTCAATAGCAGCGCCCAGGTTGTTCCATACGCTCTTATCGTCATAGGCTCCCATGTGCCACCTGATACAGAGGATTTCTTCTTCGGTCAAGTCCATAATCTGCTGGGCAATAATCACGGACTTGTCACCATGCCCGGTGAGGGGAAGGTTGCTCCGATAATCAAAACCTCCGTCAGGCAGTTCCCTGTACTGGTCACACTTACACAGGTCATGGAGCATACCCACAATGTAGGGACTCTCCTTCCGTTCCCAGTGAAGGTTGAGCCGTTTGGTCAGTTCCAGCAGAGCATTGGTTACTTCCAAGCTGTGGTCAAACAGACCGCCCTTATAATTGCCGTGATACTTCGTGGAAGCAGGTGCATCAAAGAACCCACGTTCATCCAGAAGTTCACGGATATGTTCACAGTAGGCAGGATTGAAAACCTCTGACCATAACTGTTCAAACAGTGCAATCCTGTCCTTCTTTCTCATTACTTTCATGCTTATACCTCATTTCAAACGAATATAAGCATTGGAGAGTTTGAAGCTATGCTTCGCCCTCTCCTTTGCTTACTTCATGGGGTTTATCCCAAGATACTGTTCAGGTCAAAGGGCTTCTTGCCGCCAGCCTTGCCAGCCTGGGTTGCGGGCTTTGCCGCAGGTTCCTTCTTTGCAGCGGGAGCGGGGGCAGCAGGGGCTTCATCGAAACCGTCAGCAGGTTCCTTGTCACCCAGACGCACAAACTTGAGCATCTTGCCGGGAGTGCGGTTGCTCTCCACTTCCTCATGGTCAACTTCGCAGCGGATGAAGCAGCCGACCAAATCTTCATGGTCAATCTCCGTCAGGGAGAAGTCGTTGAGCGCCACCTTCGCAAAGTAGCTGAAAGCGTTCAGGCCGCCTTCGTTCGGCTCACCATCCTTGTTCAGCAGGAAGAAGCGTTCCACGTGCTTCTGCCCGGAAGCCAGCTTCATAGTGACTTCCATCTTGCCAAAGTCCTCCTTGTAGTTCACGCCTACAATCTGGAAAACATGGGTTCCCTTCGGGATAAGGGAGAAGCCCTCCGTCAAACCAATCTTAGCCATTGTATTTTCCTCCTTTGATAGTCTTGCGATTTTTATGTGCAACGTACCGGGCAATCATAACCAGGTTCGTTACAGCCATTTCCACAAACAGAGTGACGAACACTCCGTAGAAGAACGGGTTGATATACATAGGTGCTTTACTCCTTCCTTTCCTTCGGTGTCAGTTTGTACGTGACGGTTTCCTTCGTCTTGTACTTATCCAGCACACCGTCTTTCTTCATAGCAGCTTCGTCCACCTTGAGGGACGTAGTGCGGGATGTAACCCACTCAAAGCGGGAACCCTGAATGATAACCTGCTTGTCACCATCCCGGAACTTGCCCATGCAGGCTTCCTTGATAAGGTCTTTCAGGGTTTTCAGCCGCTTTTCATCGGCAGCGGTTTCCTCTGCGACCTTGTTCAACTTATCCTGCAACTGCTCTGCTTCTGCAACCAGAGCGTCAAGGTCACTGTCCGGGGACAGAGAGTTGGCACGGAGAACCTTGAGAATGTCAGCGTCCTTCTTCTCGTCATACTTCGGAGAAACGCCGCCCTCAACGTGCTTCTTCCACCAGGCTTCAACCTTCTTGATGGTCTTAGCCATATTGGGGTATCTCTCCGATACCTTGAAGGAGCGTTCAAAGGTGTTGTCCTGGGTAACAGTGAAGTCCTCCGGGTGGTCATAGTCCTTATCACCAAGGATGGTGCATACCATAATCACGTCATCCACACCCAGCAGGTAGGCGTAAAGCGCAGCCTGCAAAGCGTAATACTCAGGCACATCCTCAAGCCAGTCCTCCGCACGTTTGGTGGTTTTCATTTCCATCACGGTAGTAGGCTTGCCGTTCTTGTCCACGAACAGATAGTCCCACATACCGCCGAAAATCGGTTCGTCCTTGAAGAAATCACCCCAGGTTTTCTTGAAGTAGTCCTCACCGTACACATCGGTAGGAGTGACCAGCTTCTTCCAGAAGTATTTCTCCCTCATGTACTCTGCCTGCTTCGGCTCAATGGCCTTACCAGCCAGGGTGTAAATGGTGTCCTCAAAGGGTTCCTCATAGGTGCGGGTGATAGCGCACCAGGCATTGAACGGGGTAGTCCATGCGTTCAAGCCCATAATTGCCGCAAACCGTGTACCAGTACACTTCTTAGGGCGGGCAGGCGGCGTAATGGTAATCGTACCATCATCATTCCACTTCATGGCCTGTACCTCCTTACACGTAGTTGCGCCAGTTGCGGGCAAAGTATGACTTGCCATCCCCGCCCTTGCGGTTCATGTGCTGGATGCCAGCACGTTTCATGTTGTGTCTTGCGACACTGCGCAGCAGCTTTCTCATACCGTCTGTACCTCCTTCTCACACTTTCTCTCAGTCAGTTCCATAATGGCGTAGTTCGCCAAATCCATCAGGGTATCGTCCAGAGTTTCATCAACCTGGGCGGTATGCTCACCCTTACGGGTAAGCGTCATATACCGCTGAAACTTGTCATACAGCTTGCCAAGGGTGTAGTTGGGTACTTCCCGTCTGGCCTTTGCAAAGCTGTCACCGTAATCTGCGTTCTTACGCTTGTACAAATCCTTGATGTTATCGCAGATTTCAGCGTGAACCTGAACCTTATTAGTAATCACGTCTTTTTACCTCCTATGAACAGATATTTAGTATCTACTTCCACAGAAAGCGCTGTGCTAACAGGGTTAGAGTCTGCGTTGAGTAAGACAGAAAGGTCAAATCCCAATTCCTTGAGATATTCGACAGCCGCTTTTGCGTTCTTTATGTTTTTGACATTCGCAATCACGTTAATGTAGTTCTTGTTTACTTCACGCATAGTATCTTCCCGTTTGCTCTTTAAGTTGGAAAGGGTTTCAGAATTATCAGTGAAATCCTTTACGATACTTAAGCGCATTTCCTCCATATTGCACATAGCATGGATTTTCCGTGAAAGACTTCCATAATATCCAGAAGTAACCGTAATGCCAGGGTTGTCAGAAATGTCCGATTTCCAAGACTCCATAAGGTCATCAGCTTTTGAAAGCAAAGAGTAAACTTTATCAAGGGTTTCGTCCAGCTTGATAGTTTGGTTCCTACGCATGATGTATTCATCATGCGCCGCAGTGTACTGCCTTTGAATTTCTGCAATAGCATCAGCCTGCTTTGCTTCAAGCCACTTAACCAACTGTGCTTTTGTCATTTAATCCTCCTTCTCTGCGTACTGGGCGATAATCTCAGTCAGGTTGTCGCACAGGGCAGTGCAGGCAGAAGCGGTGATATTGGTGAAACCATCGGTTTTCATGGCAATCTGCTGAACAAAGTCCTCCTGGGTTTCATCCTTGTCCATCAGTTCCTTGCAGAGAGTCTTGAGGTTAGAAACCTGTTCCTCACTGGCAGCACCGTCAGCCCCGGTCAGTTCCTTCTTTGCTTCCTCACGCTCCGCAGTGGTAGCAGGGGCTTTCTTTTTCTTCTCCTTCTTCGCAGGAGCGGCAGCAGCGGCTTCTTCCGCAAACTCATTGGCTTCTTCCTCCGTGCCATCGTCAGCGCCCAGAGTAGCGTCAATGTCATCAGGCTCCGTAATGTCCAGAACCGTCATCCACAGGTAGCGGCGCAGATAGGTGATGGAGGAACCAAGAGCCTGCATGGGGTTGGTAACCTCCTTGCCCTGATTGCTGATAATGGGCTTGACCTCACGGTAGGGAACGGTGAAGGTGATAGGCGGTTCCTCCATGTTGTCGGTGTTGAACACGCTCATAACCGCCTTGTCATCGGTAAACTCAATGTTGGTGGTCAGGCCGACACGGGCAAAGATACGGATTGCCGGGGGAACAATGTCCTCCAACTCAAAATACTTGAACTCAAGGTGCATATTCTTGCCAGACTTCTTGACCTTCTGGTTCAGGAAGTATAAGCGGGCTTTCGCCAGCTTCTGACGAACATTCATGCTCTCATAGATATTAGCCATCTTCTTTTCCTCCTTACTCTACGGTGAACCAGTCATCAGCCAGCATATCAGTCTGGGATGCCAGCCAACCAGTGACATATGTGCCATCGGCAGCTTTCAGGTCAATGTGGGGTGCGATAATCACGGAAACACGCCCCTCCTGCTGGTAGAACTTCTTGACGGGCTTGACCCTCATGTGGTCAGCAGGGACTTCACTTCCGGGGCAAAGCACCAGGAACATACCTTTGCCATTCCATCCCTTGCGGGCAACCTTCTTGCCAGCCTTGAGGAAGTTGATAGCGTCACCAAAGGAATAGGTGTCAGAGGGAACCGCAGCGCTTTCTTCACCAACAACCTCCCAGGTGTCACGGGTCATCCAAATCAGGAAATGCGGGAACAGTGCAGCAATAGGAACTTCCGGGGAACCATCTTCCTCAAAATGGTTCATAATAGTGTCCTTTTCCTTGTCGTAGTGCCAATAGGCGTTCTTCCAGCTTGCCAGCTTGACCTTCTTGCCCTCTTTCAGGGACTTTTCCACTTCATTGAACTTCATAATACATATCCTCCTTAATCGAATAGTGCCAGGGATTTCTTCTTGAGAGAGTTAATCCGTCTGGTATTTTTCCGGGGCGGTTTTACCCCAAGAAAGTCATTGATGTACTTCTTTGCCAGTTTCACGTACCACTTGCGGTCAACAACCTCAATGGGAAGCTGATTGTTGTTGTCCACTACGCAGTGCGTAGGAAGCCCGGCTACCTTTGCGGGATTGCCTGTGACGGCATGAGTCTTGTACAGGGTTCCATAGCTTCTATCAGCCGTGGCGTAAACCCGGTTCACCTTCTGAACAGGAATTGCCTGGTCACCAACCATCTGATACACACCTGAATATTTACCTCCCACTTTCGCTATCACCTGAAAGTCAAGGATATTGGTGCAATCCTCAATGGTCTGTTCCGGGGGTGTTCCGTCCACAAAGTAGTCCCTGATTGCTCTTGCCACCACAACCGCATTGTTGTTGATGTTGAAAGCGCCGCCAGTCATGTTGTCCCAGGGCGGGAGTCCCATTGTGGTGAAGTCGATATTGCCGTTGGTCAGGATGCCACGGACAAGCTGCCCGCCCTTTACCTTCGGCTTACCGCCGTCCATAGGGACTTCAACGTAGTTGTTCACGTCCTTCTGGACAATCTTCTTGATGAAATCTTCTTCCAGTTCAAACCCGGTTCTGTCCTGCCATTCCTGGGTGATTTCCTGCCACTTCGCTTCATCGGAGTTGTCGAAACTCACCATGATACCGTCCGTGTTAAGCTGGATGATTTTGAGGGTAGGACACTCACGGGTCAGGTGGATAGAGAGTTCCAGTAGAAGAAGCTGCCCGGTAATGCAAACGCTTCTGCCCATCAGCGGGTCATAGAGGTCATTGTAGGCAACCCCGTTCCTTCCGTTGAGCATTGTGCCGTAGGTGGTGTTCAGAACCAGCTTGAGGGCGTTTGCCGTGTCCTTATCGCCAGCTTTCTTAGCCCTTACACGGCTTTCCAGTGTGTCCACAAACAACTGCGGGGAAGGAATGTTCCTGCTGCAATACCCGTACTGTTTCCCTTCGGAGAGGGGAAGTGTCATCAGGTGAGGGTAATACGATGCAACGTCCTTATTCCTGATAGAGCGGTTTTCCGTAGCTTCCTCCACGTAGGTAGGGATTGCTCCGTGAATACCACCCAAGGCCAGCGTGACGATACAATCACCAATCCTGATTTCAAGGCTTGAACCCTTGACCTTCTTTCCGTCATCGTCATACCCACCGAAAATATCAATATCGGGGATATTCGGGTCACGGAGTCTGTCAAAGAAGTCAAAAACCTCTTGCGGGATATACTCACGCAGTAGCTTGTCAGGGTACTCATAAGCCCGTTCGTCCGTCCACGGCTTTTCGGGCTTGACCGCTTGCAGATACACGGAAGTCAGCTTTGCGTTGGTCATGTAAATGGCCTTGCGTTCATCCAACCCCCGGACTCTGCCCAGCGTGGCCTTGTTCTTGAGGTAGTTTTGTCGTAGCTTGTAGAGAAGTTCCGTAGCGTCCACGTCATACTTACAGTATTTGATGGTCTGCTCCAACTCCGTTGCGGTCAGCTTACGGGTGATGTTGAAGTCCACTTCGGTTTCCTCAATGGGAATACCCAGGTGCGCTTCAATGCCTTTCAGGGATATGCCATCTTGACAGTCATCCATCAGGTCAAAGCTATGGAAGAACACCTTGTAGTCACGTAAGTACGGAATGTCCCAGCCGTCAATTTCCTCTACAATGATGAGGTCATTGACCTGCTTTACGGTTTCTGGGTCTGCGCCAATCATAACGGCCTTGAGTATGTGGTTATCGTAGTGCTTGTTGTTGAAGCCACCCAGGTAAGGTTCCTGCTCCATGAACGCCAGCACTGCGTCATTGTCGTTATGAATTACCGTATATCTCCCGGTTGCTACCTCTTTGAACACAAACAGCCAATCGTGGGCGAATACCTCACAGTCGAAAATGTAAGTGTTCGGAACCAATAGGTTACCTCCCTTCCTCAAGGATTTTCAGGGAGTTCAGTATCAGGTCGGCAACTTTGCGCTTCGGATACACCGCCCTGAATAGGTGTTCCAGCATTTTCACAGGGATGGAGTTGCCAGCCATCTTGTAAATCTGGGTTTTGGAAATGCCGTTGTTCATCAGCAGTTCCACGTCAGCGTCAGTGAAGCCCATCAACCTGAAATACTCCGTAGGAGTCAGTTTGCGGTAACGCTCACCATCGTAAACTTTCACCTCACGTCCCCCCCCTGATACGGTTTTCAAGGTTGGGCATAGGCCGTCTGGTGAGTAAACCCGGTTCATCTGGTCGTTTCCGTAGTGCTGCAAGTCGGCAATTTGCTTAATTACCACCTTGCACTTCACCACCTTCGGGTCTTTGTAGTCCCTGGACAGGAGCGTGGGGCATATCCCCCCCCCTGTCACCGATATGGCCGGGGTGCGCAGCGTTGTGGGTAATGACGCTCTGGGTTTTATCTTCGGATAGATAGAATTGTTCAGGTACTTCATCATCCAGATAGTCACCCATGCAGGTTGTCAGCGGCACGGTAGCGGGGAAGCTAAACTTCCCATCGTCCACGTCCTTGCGAATTGATACAATCAAGACCCGCTCACGGCTCTGCGGAAGTTCGTAGTCAGCGCAGTTCATAACCTGCCAGTAATTGTTGTAGCCAGCTTCTTCAAGGCTTTTCAACACAAGGCCAAAGACAGGCTTCATGCTCTTGCTGGTCAAATGCTTCACGTTTTCCGCAATCGCAATTTTGGGACGGGTAGCTTCTATAATGCGGAGTGCGTCAAAGAACAGGCCGCTTCGGGTTTTCTTACCTTCACTATCCACCAGTCCTTTCTTTTCTCCGGCAATAGAAATGTCTTGACACGGGAACCCGTAGGTTATGAGGTCAAGGTTGCGGGGCAACTGGGTTTCATCAATCTTTGTAATGTCACCGTAGTTCATGCTTTCTGGGACTTCGTGGAGAAGGGCGTATGCTTTACTTGCATACTTGTCAATCTCACAATAGCCAACCAGATTGTAGGCAATCCCCACGTTTTCCAGCGCCCTTTCAAAGGCTCCTATGCCGCTGAACAGCGATAACACGTTCAGCATTAAGTACCTCCTTCTTCAATCATTTTCCAGCGGAACCGTCTGTCCGTTGGAACCAACCCCTTATCCTCAAACTGGAAGCGCCTATCAAAATCGTGGACTGTTCGTCCATCGGAATGAAATGACACCGGGGAGTCCAAGTCCCACTTCATAAGAAGCGCCCAGAGGTCAGGGTAGTTCTTTCGGAGTTGTCTTAACTGGTCGATACCCTGGTTATGACAGAACCAACAGCCGCCACGGGTTGCGGTGGTGTATATAGGGGACAAAAGGTCATTATCCTCACACCACTGCCTTGCGTCTGCTTCTGTCCATCCGATTGCCGCCAACGGTGAGATTTTCGTTATACCGTCTAAGCGTTCTAAACGGACAGGTTCATCAGCCGCAATACCCACATATTGCACCACAGTATTTATGTCAGCCCCCTGTGACACGGGGCTATTGGAAAACTTTTCGCAGCGCCGCCATTTTAAGGTCGGAGTTACACCAGTTTCCTTTCCGCATTGGGAAGCCGTATATCCGGCATTGGGGGGGGGGAGGGAGTATGCTTTACGCTGTCAAGCGGGTTGGTTTTGAGTCGGTCATTGCACCAGGCTCCCTTTGTGTACGGGAACCCAGCATTGGAACCTTCCTTGAACGTCCCTCCCGGTTTTCTTGTCGGAGTACGGTAGAAAATTTTCTCATAGGTTTGCTTGTTGCCATTTTTGTCCATAGCGTAGATATGCTCTACCTCAATTCCAAAACGGCGTTTGATAATTTCATCGGCCTTGCGCTTGAACTCAACCATAGGCGGCAAGTCAGCAGGTATGGTATCGGTAGCCCACACTTCCGCATGAACGATACGGTCAAGCGGCCAGCCAAGTATCTTAATTGCACCAAGGCAAGCCAGACTGTCTTTTCCGTAACTCAATGACAGAATGTGTTGAGTCATTAGTGCGTCCTCCTTCATCCTCACACCCCATGAAGGGGTGTGATTTTAGATTTTGAAAGCGGGACGCCCACCGTTAGCGTAGGAAGCGGCGTGGTAGTTCGCATAGCCGTAGTTGTTGACATTGGCAAAACGGGCAGCGGAACCTTCCACCTTGTTCTGCAACCAGTACCATTTCCACGTCCCGGTCTTGCTTCCCTGGAACGCAATGCGGTTGCGGCGGTCTTTCATAGGCTCCCACTGTTCCACGTCATCCGTCTCCTTCTCACCGTAGGGGTTGTAGCCGAAAATCTCACACTCCGTGGGCAGACGTAGCAGGTCACCGCTCTCAAAAGCTACCATCTTCTCACGGATTTCAGCCGGGAAGCGGTCAAGAATTTCAGTGTTGAGCGCCTTACGCAGTGCGCAGGACTTGTACCCTCCACGGTTGGAACTGGTACGGTTCATGGAATACTCCTTACGCAGGCAGTCCACCAGAACGAAAATCATGCCGTCCTGCTCCTGCTTTACGGCCAGGGCTTCCACTTCTTCGCCGTCATTGAGGGTGAAGGTGATAACGTCACCCACGCAGTAGTGACCATCGGCCACTGCTTCGATAGTTCTAAACAACTTCATTACTTAGTCCTCCATATTCTTATTCAATGATTTTGCAGCCACACTTACGGTAGCTGGTGCAGCGCTGCTTGTATGACTTGAGTAGAGAACGGATATTGTCTACGTAGTCATAAACAATAGGTTGCTGCTTGTCCTTAAAGGTTCTTGCCACCCGGCCTACACTCTGTACAATGACTGCGTAGTCCTTTTGAGGGGTGGTCAGGAAAAGGCGGTCAAGTCTGGGAATATCCAGTCCTTCCTTCGCCAGTGCGTAGGTTGCGAACAGATACCGTTTCCGGCCAGTGCGCATATCCTCAATGGCTTGCTCCCGCTCTGCTTTCTTCGCCTTGCTGGTCATCGTTCCATCAATGACCGCAGCCTGGGCTTTCAGCGCTGGGGGTAGCATGGAGTAGAGTTCTTTCAGGTGACCCACTCTTTCGGAGAGAACCAGATTGTAATGGTCACGGCTCTCCATCAGGTCATCTACAATGAACTTATTGCGGGCTTCCAGTTCGGTGAGATAAGAAATCAACTTAGCGTAGTTGACTGTACCGTCACTGTTCAGGAAGCTGGCACTCATGCCCACGCCTGTACCCTTCGGGTGAACGTGAACGGTCATCACTCTGGACTTGACCGCTTCGTCCGGGACTGTCCAAACCACTTCACCAATCATGGCGTATGTGGCCTTGATAAGGCCGTCTGCCCGGTGTACCGTTGCCGATAGACCGTATTTGTGCCTTGCCCGCAGGGAGTTGAGTACCTTGCTGAACTGGGTGACCGCCGTGGGTGTACCGCTTACACGGTGACATTCATCCACAATAATGCAGTCCCATTCATCCCTATACTGTTCCAGGTCAACCTTGCACATCGTCTGGACAGTGGCAAAGGTCATTGACTGGCCTATGTCCACCTTACCTTCGGTGATAGTGCCAAGCAGGTCAGGGTTTATGTACTGCGCTGCTCTGGCCTTACTCTGGGTCAGCAGGTCTTTTGTGTGCGTCAACCACAGGGTCTTGACTCCCAGTGCAGCGGCCAGTGCAATTCCCATCTGGGTTTTACCACTGCCTGCGGGGGATTGCAGGATACCGTAGTGGTTGATAAGCATTGCGGCCACCGCTTCTTCCTGATACTCATACAGCGGGACAGTCCCGCCAAAGTCTACCTTGACTGGTTTGCGGTACAGTTTCTTCCAATCTCCTTCCAGGAGAGGGAGGATAGACCGCAGACAGCCAAACGGAAGAATGAGGTCATTGCCGTTCATGCTGTAAAGAAAGAGTTGCTTTGGGGTGTCACCCACCCACAGGTGCATACGTACCTTTTTTTGATAGTCCGGGTTGACCAGTACCAGATTGCTTTTGCACCAGTCCATAATCTCTTGTGACGGGTCTGTGATTTTGATGGTGCTACCGATTTCCGTCAACATCCCGCTTCCTCCATGAGGTAAATCCACTGTGAGAAGGACGGATACGTGCGTATGTCATCCTCCGACAGGCTCTTAACCCCGTGCAGTTCCAGCATGGTCAGTTCATCAAATGGCACCATGTAGATTTCACCGTCATTCAATCTCATGGCAAAAGCGCAGTAGGCGTTACCACGTGCTTCCCAGAGGGTCATAGCCCCTTCCTGGTTGCACTCAATACGAGAGAGAGGGAAGCGATTGTTCTCACAATCCTTGCAGTCAATGAGAACCGCAATGTTGTTCTTCGCCGCAATCACGTCTGCGGGTTGCCCAGTCTGGTTCTGTGCCAGGTTGTGCGCCCACCAGCCACATTCAGCCAGAAGGTCACATAGGTCATTCTCAAAACGAGTGCCAACCGTCCTATTTACGGTTGATGACTTCATACCATAACACCTACCTCCATTCGTAGTCCTTGCCGTATTTCTTCTTGTACCATTCCTCAAAGCGCTTCCTGTTTTCTTCGTCCTGGAAGTATGCTTCAACCTTACGGGCAAGGATGGTACAGAAGGGCGTTTCTTCCAGAAGCACAGTCAGCATTTTAGTCATCGTGGACGAACACCTTACCCTGTTCGTAATCGTTCAGGATATACTTAGTGGTCTTTACGATAGCGTCAGCCTTAACGCCAGTTCGGGTTCCGGCAAAGACAGAACTCACTTCCGTTTTGTCGGTAATGATACCCTTTTGACGCAGTTGGTGGATAAGCCATACGAAAGACAGGCGGTGCTTCTTCAATCGTTCACGAATAGTATCAAGTTCCTCCACGTCCGTTCCCTCCTTTCTGTCCTTAATCTTGTAAACAATAGTTGACAAGAAGGAGTTCAATGGTTATAATGAAGTTGCCACACTTTTATACCATTGAAAACCTACCGGGCTTAAAAATTGCCGCCCAGGTGGGCGGGTTTCTTGCGCCCTGTAAACAACTTTTGTTGACATACTCATAATATCAAAGTCAACTTAGATTGTCAAGGGGTATTTCAAAGTTTTCTTAGAAAATTTTTAGGAGGGGTATGCCATGTCATTCTATGAGCGATACGAAACATTGTGTACAGAACGGGGTATGAAGCCGCAAACCCAGGAAATTCTTGATATTTTGGGGGTCACTTCGCCCACAATCTCCGGCTGGAAGAAGGGTTCCAGCCCTAAAATGGAAGCTGTCTGCTGTTTGGCACGATACTTCGGGGTAACCACAGACTACCTTATGGGTCTAAGTGAACTTAGAACCCCCGGTATGGTATTGACAGAGGAAGAACTTCTGCTGCTCAACACCTATCGCAATTCCAGCACCCAGGGACGCTTCCGTATTATTCAGGTCTGTATGAATGAAATGGATACCACTGGAAAAGGGGCAACCGTAAATGCCGGATAATTGACTTGAATGAGTGGAGGAAGAACCATGTATGAAGAAATCAAAGAAGTAGCGCTGTATGTACGCTATTCCAGTGCCAACCAGACAGAACAATCCATTGAGGGACAGATACGTGTCTGCACGGACTTCTGCCAGCGTCACGGGTTCCGTATTGTTGAGATATACGCAGACCGGGCAACATCGGCCAGCAAGGATATTGAAAAGCGTGTAGAGTTCCTACGCATGATAAAGGACTCCGAAAAGAAGAATTTTCAGGCCGTCATAGTCTACAAGTTGGACAGGTTTGCCCGCTCCCGCTATGACAGCGCCAACTACAAATACCGTCTGCGAAAGAATGGAGTACAGCTTATTTCGGCCACGGAGAATATCTCTAATGACCCAGAAGGTATTATCCTTGAGTCTGTGCTTGAGGGCATGGCAGAGTTTTACAGCGCAGAACTCTCCCAGAAAATCAACCGTGGCATGAAGGAGTCGGCTTATAAGCACAACTCCATTGGTGGTGTCATTCCTCTGGGGTATAAATCGGAAGGAAAGAAACTGGTCATTGATGAAGAAACGGCTCCCATCGTCCGGCAGGCTTTTGAAATGTACGCAGAGGGTCATAGTGTTGCGGAGATATGCCGTCTGTTCAATGCCCGTGGGTATAAGACCTCCAAAGGTACACGGTTCGGAAAGAGTTCTTTCAGCAGAATGTTCCACAATGAGCGGTACATCGGAGTGTACCAATACCATGACTACCGGGCAGAGGACGCTATACCTGCCATCATTGATAAAAAGCTGTTCTATCAGGTGCAAGCCCGTATGAAATCAAACAACCGCAGTCCCGGCCAGCACAAGGCCAAACACTTCTACCTACTGTCTGGCAAACTGTACTGCGGTCACTGCGGTTCTAAGATGAACGCCAGTAGCAACACCACTTCCGGCTACACCTATTATGAGTGCTATGGAAAGAAAAACCTCCATGTAGACTGCCACAAGCGGAACCTGCGACAAGACTTCATAGAGGACGTAGTAATCCGTGACGCTATGTCACTGCTCACGGATGAAAATATTGAACAAATTGCAGAAGTAGCCATCCGTACCAACCTCCATGACGTGGAAGGTAACACGGATATTCCCGCCATCAAAGACAGGTTGCATGAAACAACGCTTTCCCTTTCCAACCTGGTCAAGGCTATTGAAAATGGACTTGCCCCGGAAACACTGGTCAAACGCATGGTGGAGTTGGAGAAGGATAAAAAGACCCTGGAAGAAGAACTCAAGCGTGAGGAAAAGAAGGTTATCTATCTGGATAAGGAACAGGTCATTTTCTGGTTGGAACAGTTCAAAGGCGGGGATATTGAAGATGACGATTTCCGCAGACTTCTGGTGAACCTGTTCGTCAACTCCGTTACTGTATGGGATGAAGAAGATGACCATTTCAAGGTCACCATAGCCTACAACCTTAGTTCTCTCAACGAAAAAACCTACCACCTCAAGAGAGGTGGTAGGCAGTCGGATTTCAACCTCAATGCACCAGAAATGGGGGTCGGCCAGGACGATGTCCACACTCTTTTCCACCAGACTGTGATACAGTTGCCGGAAGTTTACCGCGAACATGTTTGTTGCCACGGGGATACCGGTAGCCATCTTGAACTCGGCGTTGGTCTCCCGGCTGGAGAAGCCGGACTCCGGCCCCACCGGGTCCTCCGCGTAGCTCAAGGCCCACTTGGCGTCCCGGCAGGCAACGATGGCCTCCTCCAAGCGCCAAGCTCCGTTGGGATCAATGTTGATGTTCCCCTCGGGGAAGCGCCGCTTCAATGCCTTGACGGCCTCCATCTCCTCCCCGCAGGGGAGCACGCCGCCCTTGAGTTTGAAGTCTCGGAAGCCATACTTGGCCTGGAGAGTCTCGGCCTGTTCCACGATGGCCTCAGGGGTGAGCATCTCGGTATTCCGCAGGCGGAACCAGGGGTCGTCGCTGTCGCCCTCATCCCGGTAGGGCAGGTCGGGCCGGGCCCTGGCGCAGTCGCTAACATAGAAAAGGTAGCCCAGGAACCGCACCCGGTCCCGCTGCTGGCCGTTGGCCAACAGCGCACACATGGGCAACCCCATGAACTTGCCCAGCAGATCCAGCATGGCCATCTCCACCGCGCCCTCGGCCTGGACCACATACTTGAGGTTGCTGATATCCAGGCTCTGGATACCCTCGCCGTTGTCACCCGCTTCCCGGCGGCCGCGACGAAAGGCGGATAAGCTTTGCACCACTGCGCGGTAATTGCCGATAGGCTGGCCCACTACCAGAGGGATGTACCGTTCAAGCTCTGTCCGGGTGTGTTCACCGCCGTGGATTTCACCGACGCCCTGATTCCCGCTACTGTCGGTGAGGATCACCAGGTTCCGGATAAAGTAGGGTGCATGGGCCCCAGAAAGTGTCATAAGCATGCTGTCATAGCCCTGTCTCTTATACACATCTCCGAGCCCACGAGACACTGAGCGATCT
>ENA-UAKS01000037-UAKS01000037.1-human-gut-metagenome-genome-assembly--contig:-NODE-37-length-58322-cov-7.671787_pt1 | contig 58322 bp, 52 predicted proteins | sample MGYA00243692_ERZ654452 | MGnify/ENA primary metagenome ERZ654452 (study PRJEB26926, sample SAMN06164442) | human gut metagenome | biome: ENVO:00009003; feature: ENVO:2100002; material: ENVO:00002003...
GCAGCGTCAGATGTGTATAAGAGACAGATTACATATTAAATAAGGTTATGACCAGTGTACTCTTTTCAACTAGACCAATGGAATTCCATTCCAATTTAAGGTTTCCATGATAGGATTGGTCAAAATTGAGAATGTTATACGAAAAACAAAGGAGGATTTTTATGTTAAAACATGCAACAAAGATCAGAATACTCTCTATCGTTTTGATCTTTATTCTTTGCATTCCACAGAGTTTTCCCAATATGAAACTCTATGCCAATGCAGACACAACAACCACGCCAACAGAAGAAGTAGTTGAGCCGTCCAATGCTCCTGCTACTTCCTCTCCAGATCTTGTAACACCTGATGTAACCAGCAGCGCTGCGGCAACTTCTGTTCCCGAAAGTAATGCTACTGCTGATTTGAGAATGATATTTACTACGGACGTACACGGAAACCTTACCACAACCGACTATGAAACTGGTACTTCTAATGCAACAGGAACACTTGCACGCTGTTCGACCTTAATCAAACAGGCTCGTGCAGAAAAACCTTCTGGAAATACCTTTTTATTTGATGTAGGAGATCAGCTTTATGATTATTCTACGGATTATATTTATGAACATAATAGTGCATCTGTACAGCCCATTTATTTAGCGATGAAAGCAATGGGATATGATGCAATTACATTAGGCAACCATGAATTTGATTACAATTTAGCTTATATTCAAAATCAAATTTCAAACTCTGGTCTACAAGATATTTGTGTTGTTTCCAATGTAACTTATAATACCACCAAAAAAAATGTCTGGAAAAAGAACATGATGCTTACTAGAACTGTTACCTTATCTGACGGAAGTACCACAGACATTCGCATTGGTATTATAGGTGAAACACAACCTGGTTTATCACGAAGACGAACCAATTACAAAAATACCTTACTTACAGAAAGTATTGTTAAAAACACGAAAAAAGAAGCTCAGGAATTAAAAGAACAGGGTGCAGATATAATTGTTGTACTTTCCCATTCTGGTGTAGGAACTTCCGAAAATCCAACCTCAGAAGCTACAAATGTTTCCTACGCACTTACAAAAATTCCTGAGGTAGATGTGGTTTTATGTGGGCATGCCCACAAATATTTTCCTTCTGATCGTCCTGAAAGTAGCATATATTATAAACTTTCAGGCATAGATAAGGAAACAGGACTTACCAATGGCAAAAACCTGATTATGGTAGCTAATAAAGGTGCCAGTATTGGAATCGCAGATTTAACAATAAAAAAAGACGAAAATAACACGGTACAAATTGTGGATAGACAATCCATTATCCGCGATGCTACTGCAGATGTAGCCGTCGATGAAGATATTAATAACAACTATATGGGAACTTGGAAAAAAAGTTTCGTTGCAACTTACAGCAACATTTTAGGAGAAATTTCAGATTCCTCTTCCTATAATAATTATTTTGCAACCTTGGAAGACAATAGTATTATGCAACTACTTAACGATGCGAAAATGAGTCGTGCTTTGCAAATTACACAAACAACCGAAACAGAATACGCAAAGCTTCCTATTATCGCAGCTTCTTCTTATATAAAATGTGGTTCAGATGATGATAAAGACTTTGTTTCTTTTTCCGACTACTTTTTAGAGTCCTATTTATCAAATATACAAATATATAAGACGGGTATTTATTTATATAAAATAACAGGAAAACAGCTACGAGAATGGATGGAATGGTGTGCCAGTGCTTATGCTACCACTGTAACTAACAGCGCTCCTGAAATGAAACTATCAGATATTGCTTCTTGCTCACAAACTCTGCTTCAGAAAGATTGGAATGCGGATACAAGTAACTTTTATGTATTTGATGGTGTTGAATATACCATTGACACCTCTGTATCTCCTCGTTATAACTATGACGGAGATAAAATAAGCGACTCCCAACGTATTTCTTCTATCACCCGAAATGGAGTCGAAATAACAGATACGGATACTTTTGTGATTGCTACAAACAAGCTTTCCGAATCCTCTTCCTTATTTGAGGATATTATTAAACAGAAAATATATGGTGCTCCAAATATTCGCTGGCGTACCATTGTAAAAAATTATTTAGAAGCAATTTCTCAAAACACTACATTAGGATATGTAGCGGATAACAATTGGCAAGTAAAGACTGCTCCCGAATCTACACAAATTGTAAAAAGTTCTTCTGATTCAGAAAAACTGGCATCACAAAAAGAATGGATTACAGATATGATTGGGCAAGATTCTGATTTTGCGTATTATAACATCGATATGAACAAAAAGGATACTACGGATACTACTGGTCCAAATATTATTGCCACGCCATTATCCGAGAAATTAAGCAATTCCTCTGTTAAAGTTGCCGTTCGTGTAAATGATCGCTCAGGTATTGCCTCCATAAAATATGCAAAAGGGAAGTATACTACAAAAGCAGATGTATGGAATACTGCTTCTACTGTAAAAGATACTTTTACTTGTAAGGAAAATGGTATTTACAGTATATATGCCACAGATACATTAGGAAATAGCCGTGTTGTATATGTTCGTATTACAAATATCAATGGCGATACCATCAGTACACCCATTGTAGATACGTTTACAAACCGTAAAACTGCAGTGACTGGTACTGCTTCTGCAAAATCTACCGTTTATGTAAAAATATCTGGTAAGAAAACCTATACAACAACAGCAAAAGCATCTGGTAAATTTTCTTGCACTGTACCACCTCAGAAATCAGGCACTACGATCTATGTATATGCTATAGATTCCAGTGGTCGTACCAGTCCAAGAACAACAATTACCGTGTCCAGAACCGGTCCAAACAAACCAACTTTAAATACGATCGTAAGCAACTCAAAAAAGATAACAGGAAATATCAATGATACTTTTACCTATCCTATTATTTATGTGGAAGAAAAAGGTGTGGTATACGTTCCCGAAACAGACGGAGTGGATTTATATAAATCCTCTACTGTATACGACAAAAACTGTAGCATTCAAAAGATTCCTTGCCATATAGCTGCGAATGGAACCTTTACAATTACACTTCCACGCTACTTTCCAGGCGGAACTACAGTTACTTTATATACATTAGATAGCAGTTCCCGAAAAAGTATTTCCACAAGCAAAAAGATTGTACAAAAAATACCACCAAAACCTGCTTTGACTACGGATTTTGTATCAAACGGAACGACAAGCATGAAGATTTTATGCGGGGAACGTTGTTCCTTATATGCAAAAATTGATGCGAAAACCTATCGACATACAAGTGTTACTTATGATTTCAAAAAGCATGTTTATCTTTATGTAATCAATATACCAAAAACAAATACAGGGAGTAAAATTTACTTTTATGCTTTAAATTCCGCGGGAAAAAGTACTGTGGTTTCTGCACCAAGAAAAGAGACCGTTCCAAACACTCCTGCGATTACTTCCGTAAGTTACAAAAAGCACATCCTAAAAGGTAGCGTTCATTTTATAAATACAAGTTATGCAAAAAGTAGTTTATCTACCTCTAAAACTAAGGTTTACGTGAAAATCGGACAGAAAACTTATAAAGCCAAATTATTTACGAATGGAAGATTTTATGTAAAATCCAAAAAGATTAAAAAGGGAACGACCATTCGAATTTGGGCAACAAATGTAAATGGTTGCTCACCTGCAAAAAGCAAAAAGATTTAATAGAAAACGGTCTAACAAAAAAACTCCACTAATCAGTGGAGTTTTTTCTTAACTATTTTTTTGTTTTTCTTTGGAACGCTTTGCCTGTTCGTTTAGTTCTTTATTTAACCTCTTTCGCATATGTCTCTTACGCTCTCTTTTCTGCTGTAACTTTTGATTATAAACAGCAGCTACATCCATCACATCTCCGCTGGCAATTACCGTACCATGTTCCAACATAATTGCCTTGTCACAGATACGTTTTACCTGTTCCAGTGAGTGTGAAACAAATAACACGGTTACACCCTGATCAAACATTGACTGGATCTTTGCTTCACTCTTTTTACGGAATTGTGCATCACCAACTGACAATACCTCATCTAAGATTAAAATATCTGGTTTTACAACTGTCGCTATCGAAAATCCAAGTCTTGCACGCATACCAGAAGAATAATTCTTTACTGGTACCTCAATAAAGTCACCCAATTCTGAAAATTCTACGATTTCTCTATATTTCGAGGCAATAAATTCCTTTGAGTATCCCAAAAGAGAACCATATAAATATATATTTTCCGCGCCTGTATACTGCTTATCAAAACCAGCTCCCAGTTCCAATAATGGTACAATCTTTCCCTTGGACTGGACACTTCCTTCTGTTGGCTTTAATACTCCAGCTATAACTTTTAGCAGCGTACTTTTTCCTGCTCCGTTTAATCCTACAATACCAAGATGCTCTCCTTTTTTTACATTAAAAGTAACGTCCTTTAATGCCCAAAATTCCTGATATGTCAGTTCCTTTTTTACAAATTTAATAAAATATTCTTTTAAATTATCTACTTTTTCTTTTGATAAATTAAATTTCATTCCAACATGGTCAACCTTTAAGGCTACTTCCTGTTTTCCCATGATTTTCCTCCATCACTTTAAGTTCAAATTCCACCAATATCTATTTTGAAAATGTGCATTATCCACATTTTCTTCGTATTCTCTCAACAAACTATAAGTTCAAAATAAATTCATCCTGTCTCTTAAAGAATACATAGATTCCGATGCTAAACAAAACAACTGCAACAACGATTGAATATACCAAGGCATGATAATCCATCCCAATACCTAGATACACACAGCATCTAAAGTTTTTTATAACGGCATAGATGGGATTCCAGTCCATAATAGTCTGCAACATACCAGTTGTCTTTCTTCCACTTCCCATATCCTCTATCTTATAGAAAATACCAGAACAATACATAATCAAAGTGGTAATAACACCCCACAAATATTCCAAGTCTCTAAAGAATACTTGTGCAGTTGCCAAAATCATACCTGTTCCCAATGTTATAAAAAATAGGATAACCAATGGGATAATTCCCAAAAATACATGCCAATTTATATTGATCGGCATGATAATTGCCGCACCTACCAATACAACCAAGGATATTAAAAATATAATAAAGTTTGACAGTATCGTTGCCAGTGGATACATATACTTTGGTACATATACCTTTCGCATCATACTGGAATTAGTTCGAATGGAACGAGCTGCTGCCTTTGTACCACCACTGAAAAAAGCAAATAGCAAACGTCCTGATAAAATGTAAACAGGGAAAGTTGGATCTGATTTTCCTCTAAATCCACTAAACACAATTGTTAATACGATTGTAGTCAAGATTGGCTCAATCAATGTCCACAATATTCCCAGTTTGGAACGTCTGTATTTCAGCTTTATATCTTTTTTCACCAATTCTGTTAATAAGAAACGGTATTTTTTAAAGTTCTCAATATACTTCTTCACTTTATGAATGTCCTTTCTACTCTTTTCATCCTTATCTTCAAACTACTTTGGCATATTTTAAAAGGAATGTCAAGCATTAATTCTCTGTATTTCGCTATGAATGGCATAATAAGAAACAATCCTATCGTTCCTCTTCTCCATCCTGATCTGTTTTCTCGTCACTTGGCTCCTCTGTCACCTCTGGCTCCTGTGTCGCTTCATCTGTTGCTTTCGGTTCTATCGTCTTTTTAATCTCACTTGACTGTGTCTTTTCTGTAATATTGACCCGTACAGAAATCTGTGCCTCAATCAAAATGTCCTTGTTTAATACAAACTGTACATTTAATGTATGCTCGCCTACTCCTAAATCTGTACAATCAATATATGCTGAGAAATCTTTACTTGTAATTTCTTTATTCGTACCACCATTCGACCATATTGCTTTCACTTCGATACTATTTCCATCCAGAAAATCCAATTTATAATCTTTTCCTAAATTTCTTACATCAATTGAACTAACTGGCAAAGGAATCGTTTGTAATTCCTGCTGGGAAATCGTAATCAATACATTAATCGTAGAAACTTCTTCCACTACCTGCAGCCCCTTTGGTAAATAGTCACTCAGCGAAAGTTCTGTTTGAATATTCTTATCTGCCCCGTCAATATTATATTGGATCGGAATGGTTTTGTAAGAACTAAGTTTCTCGTCTGAGCCAGTAACCATGACCTCTACTTCTTTTGGCTCATACTCTACGGAAATCACATGATATCCAGTTTTTGGTTTCCCTGTAGTGGTAATCTCAATCGGTATGGTCTTTGTTTCATAGACCGCAACGGATACTTTCACTTTTTCACTACTAAATGTCAAGTTTGCTGTATCCATTAATTTTCCATTTGCATCGTATGCCTTTGGTTCCAGATACTTTACAAAATTGTCTGTGGCATTCGACACATCTGCCTCTACTCGAACTTCCGAAATACGCTCTACCTGCGATTTGGCACCTGAAACCTTAATGAGGTTTGGCCTTACCTTAACCTCTCCTAATGCATATCCCTCTGACAAAGTACCAACCGTTTTTACATCCACCTTAAACTGCTCCGTTTGCTCATCTTCTACGGATATTGTAAGCATTCTAATATCAGAAGAAAGATTTACATTTTCATATTTCGGGCAAGATAATTTTATATAGGTTGCATTCGTAATGGATAAATCGGATAAATCCGCTACCGCAACAATATCGGATGCATTTATTTTTCTGAGTACACTCTGTTTTCCAGAAACTGTTACATTAATAATTCCACCTGTTTTTACTTCATATACCTTATCCAATGATGAAATGGCATCCTCATTCTGCAATTCGACCTCTATATTTTTAAATGTCTTTCTTGATACTGGGTCATCTACATTATTGACAATAACCCATACAATGGCTGCCAGAACAACGGCAAGTATTTTCAGGGACAGGTTATTCATAATCTTTTCTTTCAATGTACACACCCCTACTTTTCTGCATTCTTTTTATTTTTAAAGTTCAACAAGCGAAGCTTTCTCTTTTCTTCCTGTCCACGTCCAGTAAGATTTTCAAGCTTGCTCTTTAAATATTCTCCATCTACATTGCGAATAAGCTCTCCTCCCAATGCAATTGACACTTTTCCAGTCTCCTCTGAAACAATAACCGTAAGACTGTCCGATACCTCACTGACACCCACACCTGCACGATGTCTGGTTCCCAAGTCTTTGCTAAGCTCCATATTATCTGACAAAGGCAAATAACAGGTAGCCGCTGTAATACGATCCTCCACAATAATAATCGCACCATCATGCAACGGTGTATTATGCTCAAAAATGTTAATCAACAACTGGCTACTTACTGCTGCATCTAACACAATTCCTGTACGCTCATATTCCAATAGACCCTCTTCATTTCCAATAACCATCAGCGCACCTGTCTTTGTCTTTGCAAGCTCATAAGTTGCACGCACAATCTCATTGATTGTTTTCGCAGACAACTTTTCATTTTTACCTTTTTGATCGTCAAAGGTAAAAATAGATTTGAACAATCGGTTTCTACCTAACTGCTCCAATGCCTTTCGTAACTCTGGCTGAAAAATAATCACCACTGCGGTAATTCCAACGCCAAGACATTTTTCAAAGATCCATAAGATAACATTCATATGGAATAAAACGGCTACAAGACAGATTGCCAATAGCACAACCAGACCTTTCAACAAGCTCCATGCTCTGGTCTTTTTAATCCAAACAATAATCTGATATATGGCAAAGGCAATAATCACAATCTCGACCAAATCAATAATAGACATCTCTGGCAATTGTAACCATTGACCATATGTTTTTATAAAATTTACAATCGTATCCATATTGCCTCCTCTCTTTTATAATTATCATGCTTTCTTTTTCGGTTCCACCCTAAGCTTTGGTACTGCTTTTACATAATAGTAATATTCATCATCTTCAAATTGAAGTTCTTCTACCTTACCATAATCCAGTATCATATGAAAAGACTGAAGTGCATACCCCAATATTCCTGCAAGCAAACTTCCTACCACGATCCATACACTGGAAAGCTGTCCTTTTAACAATATATTACAAACAATACTAAAAACCATATTGATTACCATCGCCATACCAATACTGATTTCAAATGCATACGCTATTTTCATTCTGCTCACAAAAAAGACAAGCAGACATACAATACTCAATGTAATACTCCAAATATAAATACTTGGATTTTTTGCGATCCCATCCATAAACCTTTGGACAAGTTTTACCATGTCTATTTTTGAATTCTTTGCTAATATAGCCTCGCAGTTTAGCACACTGCCATACATATAATACACTACTATACCACATAAAATGGCTAACAATACCGTTGGTGAAAAAAACAACCCGGCAATGATTGCTGGCAATGCAGGAACTTTCAAAAACATTGCCAATGGTATTAATGCCGTTAATAAAATGGATTTATCACAATACTGTAATAAGATAACATACACTACAAGACTGATAAATAAAACTGCAATTGCCAATATTGGCGATAGAAAATATATTTTACCCGCCGAAACTGCCAACAATAAAAATACAAATACACCGTCTGGCAATACGGCTCCAATCAAAGACAGGAGCAATACAAAAAGGACTCCCGATATACGACCTGAATAGTCAAAACGATGATCAATCAACAAAAATAGTACAAATGCCATCAAAAAACGTAAGAAATATCTGGCATACTTTTCATAGCTCATATAGCAATCATAACATTTTTCACGCAGACGTATCATTTGCTTTGGATACTGTTTTCTATTCATTTATTCATACCTCTGGCTATCCTCCGACAGCACTTCCTTTCTTCCCTGCCTACGATAATACTTTCGAAGTTCGTGAAGCATATAATCATACTTCTTGACTTTACGCTTTGCTTTCGTATACTTTTTTGCATAGGCAAAGCCGCCGACTATCAGGCAGAAAATAATAAGTAATATATATATCATCAATAGATTGGTTCCTATTGATTTATAATCCATGCTGGCAATGTTACTCAGCAGATACTCACTTTGATAAAATGCGTATGCTGCTAAAATCATAATCAACCCAATCGTTATAGAAATGATTACTTTTAATACTTGTAAACGAATATAATCAAATTTACTGTATCTTACAATCTTCAACGCATCCTTTGTTTCTGATGCTTCCATCATAGACAATCTTGTCATAAGTTGTACTTTTTTGGGTTCTACCATACTGCCTCCTATCCCTTTTCTTTTCCTACATAAAACATTTGACTTTTACTTTGCATACACTCGTTTTTATTATAACATAAATATGTCCTAATTACTACGAACAACTTTATTTTTCATAAAAAATGAGTTAGAATATGGGTAGGATTATTCTGCAACACAACCATTATGCGGTTGCAGATAATGGCAAACTGAAAAGAAAGGATTCCAATGCATATTTCTATGCAGGTATTTAAGAATGAATAAAAAAGCACTAAAAACTTTAGAATACGATAAAATAATCGCACAGCTTACAAACTGTGCAACTTCACAGCTTGGTAAAAATCGTTGCCAGGCACTTTTACCTTCTACTGATCTGGAAGAAATTCAAAGAAACCAGAGAGAAACCAGTGATGCACTCTCCTATCTTTTACAGAAGGGAAGCATCTCTTTTTCTGGCTTAACAGATATCACCCCATCTTTAAAAAGATTGGAAATCGGTGGTTCTCTAAGTATTGTCGAGCTTCTTCGCATTAGCAGTCTTTTAACTGTTGCAAAAAATGTAAAAGCATATAGTCGAAAAGAGAATGAGGAAACTGGTGCAGATAGCCTTAGTTCCCGTTTTTCTTACTTAGAACCTTTAACAAACTTAAATACAGAAATCAGCCGTTGTCTGATTTCCGAGGAGGAAGTAAGTGATGCTGCCAGCACAGGTCTAAGAGAAGTCCGTAGACAAATTAAAATTACAAATCAAAAAATCCATGAACAGTTAAATCAAATGTTAAACAGTTCCCGTTCCATGTTGCAGGATGGGTTAATTACTATGCGTAATGGTCGTTACTGTCTTCCTGTAAAAGCAGAATATAAAAGTTCTTTTCCAGGAATGGTACACGACCAGTCTTCTACAGGATCTACTCTTTTTATAGAGCCATCCTCCGTAGTAAAGCTTAACAATACGCTTCGTGAATTAGCTGCACAGGAGCAGGCAGAGATAGATAAGATTCTGGCAAGCTTGAGCAATGAGGCTGCTTTGGAAATTGATGCCTTAAAAACAAACCTTTCTGTTTTAGCAGAACTGGATTTCATTTTTGCAAAAGCCTCTCTTTCTAAAAAACTTCGTGCCAGCGAACCAATTTTTAATACCAATGGCTATATTCAAATCAAACAAGGAAAACATCCATTGATTGCTTCACAAAAAGTAGTTCCAATCGATGTGGAACTTGGTAAAACTTTTGATTTGCTGGTTATTACAGGACCAAATACTGGTGGAAAGACAGTCACCTTAAAAACAATCGGTCTATTTACATTAATGGGACAAGCAGGTTTGCACATTCCAGCTTTTGACCAGTCAAAACTGGCTGTATTTACAGACGTATTTGCAGATATTGGAGATGAACAGAGTATTGAGCAAAGCTTGAGTACCTTCTCCTCTCATATGACAAACACCGTTTCGATTTTAAAGGAAGCCACACCTACTACTCTTTGTCTTTTTGATGAACTTGGTGCTGGAACAGACCCAATCGAAGGTGCTGCATTAGCTATGTCTATCCTCTCACATCTTCACTCACAGGGGATTCGTACAGTAGCTACTACCCATTATAGTGAACTAAAGGTATTTGCCTTGTCCACAGAAGGCGTAGAAAACGGAAGTTGTGAATTTGATGTAGAAACCCTTCGCCCAACTTACCGATTACTCATTGGTATCCCTGGTAAAAGTAATGCATTTGCTATTTCGGGTAAATTAGGATTGCCTTCTTATATTATTGACCAGGCAAAAGAATATATTGATAGTGAAAACCAAGACTTTGAGGATGTTATCAGTGATTTGGAAAGGAGTCGTCTGACCATTGAAAAAGAACAGGAAGAAATCAAAGCTTACAAAGCTGAAATAGAAGAATTAAAGAAAAAGCTGACTGCCAAAAATGAACGAATTGACCAATCTAAAGAAAAAATCCTGCGTCGCGCTCAAGAAGAGGCAAATGCCCTGTTACAGGAAGCAAAAGATTATGCAGATGAAACCATTAAAAAGTATAATAAATGGTCCAAAGACAGCGGTCTGAATAAAGCAATGGAGCAAGAACGAAACCAGCTTCGCAAAAAACTTTCTGCATCAGAAGAAAAACTGGCATTAAAACAAAAAAAGAAACAGAAAAAACAATTGAAACCAAAAGACCTAAAGCTGGGTGATGCAGTTATGGTGCTTAGTCTTAATTTGAAGGGAACAGTAAGTAGTTTGCCAAACAATAAGGGTGACTTATTTGTACAAATGGGTATCCTTCGCTCACAGGTAAATATTTCTGACTTGGAATTATTAGATGAAGAAGTTATCACGGCACCAGGTCTAAAACGCACTGGTAGCGGAAAGATAAAAATGAACAAATCATCCAATATCAGTACCGAACTAAATTTAATCGGACTTACTACGGCAGAAGCCATTCCAAAATTGGATAAATATCTGGATGATGCCTATCTGGCTCACCTGCCTCAAGTCACGATTATACATGGCCGCGGTACTGGCGCACTTAAAAATGCAGTACATGCACATTTGAAAAAATGTAAGTATGTCACCGCTTACCGCCTTGGGGAATTTGGCGAGGGCGGCAACGGCGTTACCATAGTAACACTATAAAAGGGGGATATATTATATGGCCGAAAAGCAAAAAATACTGATTGTTGATGATGATACAAATATTGCTGAATTAATTTCCTTATATCTAACCAAGGAATGTTTTTCTACAAAAATCGTGAATGATGGAGAGGAAGCACTGGAAGAATTTACCTCCTATAACCCAGATTTAATATTATTGGATTTGATGCTACCCGGAATTGATGGCTATGGGGTTTGCAGAGAAATCCGCAAAACCTCTACGGTTCCTATCATTATGCTATCTGCAAAGGGAGAAATTTTTGATAAGGTACTTGGACTGGAGTTAGGTGCCGATGATTATATCATAAAACCTTTCGATTCAAAAGAACTGGTTGCACGCGTAAAAGCAGTATTGCGTCGTTTTGTAAATGGAGGTGCCTCTCAGGCTGAAACTCCTGTTATTTCTGATGCAGAAACAACTAAATCCGTCAGTTATCCTGACTTAACCGTCAATTTAACAAATTTCTCTGTGGAATATTGCGGAAAAAGCCTGGATATGCCTCCAAAAGAATTAGAACTTTTGTATTTTCTTGCCTCACATCCTAATCAGGTGTTTACAAGAGAACAGTTATTAGATCATATATGGGGATATGACTATATTGGCGATACCAGAACCGTTGATGTGCATATCAAACGACTTCGCGAAAAAATTAGCGACCATGAAAGTTGGAAAATCAGTACCGTTTGGGGAATCGGATACAAATTTGAGGTTCGAAAACAATGAAACGAACAATTGTAACAAAACTCATTGTATTTTATTCGGTAGTGGCAGTATTTTTTGTTTTTCTTATCAATGTCATAGCACCCCATTATCTGCGTGACGAGATTATAAAAGATAAGAAAAACGAATTAAATCAATATTCCCAATATATTCACACTACACATTTTGACACCGCAGCGGATACCCATAGCATATACGATAAAAAAACAATCACTGTACGTATCGCTGAAACGGATAAAATCTTGAATACAAGAACTTGGATTTTTAATGCAGACGGTGATTTGCTTATTGATTCTGGAAATGAGAATTATATAGAAGCTTCTTTCAATATACTAGAGGATAATCCCACATATTTTGAATCCTACTGCTATATAAATAATACGGTAAAGCCTTTATTGACAGAAAATATGCTCTCAATTGTTTTGCCAATTTCACAGCAATTACAAATGAAAGGCTATATTGTTATTCATTCTCCTATGGAACCAATTATGCAATCTGTGTCCAACTATATTACTTTTGCTAATCTTTTTCTTTTTTTGGTAACAGTTGTTTTTGCACTTGCGATTTTACTTACCTACCATTTCACTATACGTCCAACAAGAAAAATAACGCAATATATTTCTTCTATTAATAAAGGAGAACATGCACTTGCACCAAATATCGGTAAGAACAGTGAATTTAATCGGTTACAGCTTGAACTAATGTATATGGAGGAAAAAATAGAAAATTTGGACGATTACCAGAAAAATTTTATTGCGAATGTATCTCACGATTTTCGTTCGCCACTTACCTCCATAAAGGGATATGCGGAAGCTATGCTAGACGGTACCATTCCAGAAGAGTTACATAGTAAATATCTAAATGTTATTGTGGTAGAAGTAGAACGTTTGACTAAACTTACCAGCAATCTCTTATCCTTAAATCAATTTGAACAGGGCGGATACCAATTAGACCTTGCATCCTTTGATATTAACTTAGTTTTAAAGCAAACAGCCGCCTCTTTTGAAGGCACCTGCAAACAAAAACATATTAAACTAAAGCTGGTATTTTCAGAAAAAGAAACTTATGTAACAGCAGATAAAAGCAAAATTCAACAGGTGCTATATAATTTATTGGACAATGCTATTAAGTTTAGCCATAAAGATTCGGAAATACATTTAAAAACGCTGGAAAAAAGAGAAAAGGTTCTTGTATCGGTAAAGGATTTTGGTATTGGTATTCCAAAAGATGGTTTAAACAAGATTTGGGAACGATTTTACAAAACAGATTTATCCCGTGGAAAGGATAAGAAAGGAACCGGACTGGGACTTTCCATTACAAAGGAAATCATCTCCGCCCACAATGAAACTATCAATGTAACAAGTACAGAAGGTGCTGGTACAGAATTTACCTTCACCCTCACATTAACCACTCCAAATAATATCTGATATTACAAAGAGGTGCCGCAATCGCGACACCTCTTTTTTAGTCTACCAATGTAAACGATGTAATTCTCCTTGTGAATTAAGGTTCATAAAATTGTTCTGTCGCAACGCTTCATACAATACAATTGCTACAGAATTAGATAAATTTAATGAGCGAATCTCTCCAAACATAGGGATTCGGATACATTCATCCGGATGTTCTATTAAAATCTCCTCCGGTATCCCTGCACTCTCTTTCCCAAACATAATGTATGCATCTTCCTCAAATTTCACATCCGCATAGGTATGTTTCGCCTTTGTAGTAGCCATATAAATCTTGGCATTTGGATTTTTCTCTAAAAAGTCAGGATAACTATCATATACCGTAACGTCTAATTTATCCCAGTAATCCAATCCAGCTCTTTTCACTTCTTTCTGTGAAATACGAAATCCCATCGGTTCTATCAAATGTAATCTGGCCCCCGCTGCCACACATGTTCTTCCAATATTTCCTGTATTTGCAGGTATTTCTGGTTCTAATAAAACAATATTTAACATCTTAATCTTCCTTCACTGAAATGTACACTTCAATTTGTCTTCCATCATTCAAAACCAACGGTACACTAATATTTTGTGACGCCGTCGAAGTAATTGTCATATTTCCTACACAAACTGTAGGTGGGGTAATGTCAATTCCAATTCCTTTGGTCGAAAAAATCGTAGCTGCATTTCCCATAATCATATTTCCAAGTTCACAAATAGCACTCATATGAAGTTCACTTATCGTATCTGTCGGAGACATACACATATTTCCAGCTACCAGACAGGCGATTTCCTTTGGAAATGCCAACATAACCTGCCCCTTCATCTCTCCTGTAATACCAATGATAATAACAATTGAATCTTCATTAAACTTTGCCTGCTTCGCAACTGGTTTTCCTAATTTTGTCTCTACTTGCGAAACATCACGTAGCATTTGCATACCTGCTGTCAAAAATGGATTAATAATATCTGCGCTCAATCCTGCCATATGTATACCTCCTCTTTCGTATTCTTTTAAAAATACTTCCCCTTTTAACCTTACTTCCAGTATACCATACCCACCTACGGAAATCTATGAATTTTTTAGCTGTTTTACGAAACGTTCTATTCTTTCCAAGGCGATTTTTAAACTATCAATAGAATAGGCATAAGATATACGCAAAAAACCTTCTCCACAGGCCCCAAAAGCAGTTCCCGGTACAACAGCAACTTTTTCCTGTTCCAAAAGCCTTGTAGCAAATTCATCCGATGTCATACCAAACTGTTTGATACTCGGAAAGACGTAAAACGCTCCAAATGGTTCAAACACTTCAAATCCAATTCGACGCAATTCATGGACTAAAAATCTTCGTCTTTGGTCATATGCCTCCTGCATATGTCTTACATCATCATCTCCGTTCCGCAAAGCCTCTACTGCCGCATATTGGCTGGTAGTAGGTGCACACATAATCGCAAATTGATGAATCTTTAACATTTGCTCTAAAATGATTTTAGGTGCACAGGCAAAACCAAGCCGCCAACCTGTCATAGCATAAGATTTCGAAAAACCATTGATCACAATGGTTCGATCTTTCATACCAGGAAATTCTGCAATGGATACATGCTTTCCCTGATAGGTAAGCTCTGCATAAATCTCGTCAGAAATAACATACAAATCCTTTTCTAGTACCACATCTACAATTTCCTTTAAATCCTCTCTTGTCATAATAGAACCCGTAGGATTATTCGGGAATGGTAATACTAGAATTTTTGTCTTGTCCGTTATTTTTTCCAATACATCCTGCTTTGTCAATTTGAAATCATTTTCTTCTTTTAATTCCACTACAATCGGAACTCCATCTGCCAATGTCACACATGGTAAGTAAGATACATAACTTGGCATCGGAAGAAGCACTTCATCCCCAGGATCAAGCATAGCACGAAAAGCTAAATCAATCGCCTCGCTGCCTCCTACGGTCACCATTATTTCGCCATTGTAATCATACTTTAGCTGAAAACGGCGTTCCATATAATTCGCAATCTCTATTTTTAATTCTTTTAAGCCTGCATTGGAGGTATAAAACGTTCTTCCCTTTTCCAGCGAATATATTCCTTCCTCCCGAATGTGCCATGGTGTGTCAAAATCGGGTTCTCCAACCCCAAGAGAAATGGCATCTTTCATTTCACTTACTAAGTCAAAAAATTTGCGGATGCCAGAGGGTTCAATTGTTACAATCTTTTCTGATAATGGGTTTCTCATGGTGTAATCAACATCCTTTCATCCTCAATCGTTTCATCCGTAAGCGCCAAACCATGTTCCTTATATTTTTTGAGAATAAAATTAGTCGATGTGCTTAACACAGACTCCAATGGGGATAGTTTACTGGATACAAAATTAGCAACCTCACGCATAGACTTTCCCTCAATCATAACCGCTAAATCAAATTCTCCTGAGATTAAATATACGCTCTCTACTTCTTCAAATCTGTAAATACGCTCTGCAATTTTATCAAATCCCAGTCCCCTTTGTGGTGTTACTTTCACTTCAATCAATGCCGTCACACGCTCACAATCCGTTTTATCCCAATTGATCAATGTAGGATAGCCACATATGATATGCTCCTCTTCCATAGCCTGTAACTCTTTTTTCACATCACTTACATCATAACCAAGCATGATTGCTAAATCTTCTGGTGCGATCCTTCCATTTTTATCAATCGCCTTTAAAATTTCATTTCTCATCCTTTAACACCCTCTCCTTTTGCCTCTATAAAATGGGCATTTACACCCCACTTCAAATGCAAGTATCTCTACTCTACTTTATATAGTTCATCCGTCTTGGGAGGCTCTAAATAAAATCGCTCTCCCTCCCGAATAATCACCTTATCATTCCCCACAACTGCCTTACCAATAATCGCTGCTGGAATGTTTTCCTGCTGTAATCGCTCTACCAGTTGACTTCCATGACTAGTTCCAATCAACATACAACCGCTAGATATAAGCTGATATGGATTCAAATCATAAAATTCGCAAATTTCCACCGTTTCCTGTCGTATCGGTATCCGTTCCAATTCTACTTCAAATCCAATTCCAGAAGCCGATGCCAGCTCCCAAAGTGCACCATATACACCACCTTCTGTAATATCGTGCATACAGTTTACCCCAACACTTTTTGCAATTGCCGCCTCTTTTACTACTGAAATATCTTTTAGGAACTCTTTTGCCCCTGAAATAAACTCTTTTGTATAACGGGTCGTCAATTCCTCCATATGATCCTTTGCCAAAATAGCAGTTCCTTCTAATCCTGCCCATTTTGTCATTACAAGGTCATCCCCAGGCTTTACTCCTTTGGTTGCAATCAACTCTTTGCGCTTAATCTTTCCAACTCCTGTAACCGTTATCAATGGTTGATTTACTACTGCGGAAACTTCTGTATGTCCACCTATAATCTCAATATTCAATTCACGGCACACCGTTTCCATTTCTGCCATAAGACGTTTCAGTACAATCTCACGAGCATTTTCCGGTAAAATAATATTTGTAAGAATCCCTACCACTTCCGCTCCACTAGAAGCAATATCGTTTGCTGTGATATGTACTACTAACGTTCCCATATCCTGTGCAGTCCCTGTAATGGGGTCTGTAGAAAGAACAATTACTTCATCCGCTGCAACCTGTAATGCAGCACAATCTTCTCCTACTCCTGCATGAATCAACACTTCACTCCGTCGCTGTTTCAATTGTTTTAGTACAGATCTTTTTAAGACTGTTTCCGATACTTTTCCAATCTTCACGTATCCTATCCTCTTCTGCTTCTACTCAGGAGCAGTTCCTTTCTCTGTTATCCAATCTAAAACGCCATTCAACAAATTCTGCTTATTTTTACTCTTCCTTTGCAGACGGCTTCTTTGTTGCTACTGATGCTTTTGTTTTCTTTGGTTCTTTTGTCACTACTGGAGCCTTTGTAACAGTTGGAGTCTTCGTAGCCTGTGGTTTCTTTGTCCTACTTGGTGCAGTGGTTGGTTTTTCATTTTTATTATCGTTATTATCAGATGGCTTTTCCGTAGCCGAATCACTGGACTTACCGCCCTTTGTTACATATCTTGGCTCGGCTGCATAGTAACTGGAATTGATGACATCCTTACTTACCTGTTTTCCATTCTCATAAACAATCTTCCATAATTGGGCTTTATATCCAACGTGAGCAGATTGTGTTACTTCTTCATATCCCTCTGGTAAGCTTTCATCAATCGTTACTTTATCTTCGCCTGGATCAATCTTTTCCAATACCTCTGATTTATATTCTACCGTGCGATTTTCTAAATCTCTTGTTTCTTTTCCATAAATATTAAAATATATACTTCTATTAGCAGTATATGCTTCTAAGTAGATTGGTACTTCTGTATTATTTTTAAATTTCAAATCCTTGGAGCCTTCTGAAATAGCCGCATCCATAGATGGTTCTACATAGCCTACAATCATAGAGTGGTTATGACGCTCTACAATTTCCAATTCCGCCTTTAACAATGTATTGTACAATGTAGTAGCCGCCTGACAAACACCTCCACCAATGCTGTCTACCACCTGACCACTGGCATATGCTTTTGATACCTGATATCCATTTTCAACCGTAAAAGGCACCAAATGATCTGCTACCGAAAATGTTTCTCCAGGATAAATAGTGATACCATTTAAAAGGCTGGCTGCATTCACCAAGTTCTGTGAACGAGCACTATCTGAACTGGCAAAGCTTGTAGAATAGCTTCCAAGCATATCCTGACATTCCTCTAATGTTGTGCTGTCGTACTCTGGTGTTGTATCATTCATGATTGCTTCCACTATGATACCACCGTCTATCCACTGTCCTGCTATTACGCTTTCTATCTTCTCGGCAGTCTCACCTGCAACGATTACTCGTCCATTTTTTTCTTTTATAATTTTAAATTTACCATTTTTTCTCTTTAATTTGGCATTTTCTGCCTGCACATCATAAACGGTACATTTTTTGGATACAAAGTTTTTTACTTTTTTATCATCTAGGGTAAATGCTAAATCAATTACCACTTTATCTTTTTCTAAATCCTTTTTATCCTTATAACGCTTGATAATGTCTCCTGTTCTACCATAATTGTATGCTTCATTTACAAAAGAATCCACATCACATACATATCCTAGCTCCTCTAATGTAGCCTTTACTGTATGCTTGTCTATCTTTACAGAAACCGTCTCACTCTTTGCTTCTTCCACATGTTTCTTTAACGTATTCGTTGCCTTTTTGACTGTCATACCACCGACATTAATACTACCTATATATATTCCATCATAAATGACATCTTTTTTTGCACCTTTCGCAGATACATAAATAGAACCTGCTGTAGCAGCCAAGACTATACAACCAAGCACTGCACAAATCTTTATTATTTTCCCTTTCATTTGTTTATCCCTTTCTCATTGAATTTGACATTCTAAAAAGATTTCGGTATGCTTATACTACCGCGTATGCAAACAAAGACAATACCATAGTAAGAATCATGATACCTGCGATAACACCAACTACTATTTTTTGAAATTTTTTGTTTTGAAATAACATAAATATACCTCCTAAAATTTGAACTATTCACAACTTGAACAGTCTACAATATGATACTTGTGCAAGTCATACTTTCCTATAGAAAGGTGGAAAACATATGCCCGCAATGTTTATGTGTGTTCTTCTACTCGTACTTTTATATCAATATAAACTACGAAAAATAGAACAGGAAGAACAAAAAAAGGAAGCAGAATACTTAAAGCTGGAACACAAAGCATCTCTTCCAATTAAGCGAAGTCTAAACAACCTTACTTACTTTACAATTTCATTAGACAACCTTCCATTTCATAAGGATGCCACTGGTCGTCTTGCTACCATCCAGAATACAATAACAGATTTGTCCAATAAAAAAATCTGTAATCTGGCTGGATTAACTAATACAGACCTGAAGCTAAAGTATGGTGCTAATAATCTGGAAACACTCTCCTCTTACGATGAAAACTATACTCTGTTTCTTCGTACTCTGGCAGAATGGAGCGAGCAGCTCTTTATAGAAGGCTTCGAGGAAGATGCACTTCTCGTCTCACAATATGCGCTACAATGTAATACAGACATAAGCAAGACCTATACAACCCTGGCTCGCATTTACAAAAAGCAGGGCAATATAGACAGCATCTATGCACTACTTCCTATTGCCGAATCCCATTCTGGAATCATCGACTTAAAAAAAGCAATCTACGATGTTTTAAACGAAATTTAATTCGTTATCCTGTGCAGTCAATTTGAATCTCTGACTGCATCAGGAAGAAAACAACTCCACCTATCTCTATGAATATCTTCTGCTAATTCTTCCATACTGTAAAATAATTCCATCTATTATTTTTGATGCCTGACTTTTGGTTAAGGTTTCTATACTTACCCCTTTTTCATCAAAAAATGCTTCAACTTGTATTTTATGATATTTTAGTAAATCTAGCAAGTAGTTTTTTTGCCTTGCGGTCATAGGTTCTGATTTTTTTATCTTCACCTGCATTTCCTTCGGTACAAAATGTTCTGGATTTTCTGTTCCAAACTCTTCTAGTATCTTAAAATATACTTTTGCGGTTGTCTCCGCATCTTCAAATGCCCTATGCGCCCTAGGGTTAATGACATCATAAAAACGACTGACTGTTTCCAAATTTTTCTTTGCCAATTGTGGCAGAAATTTTCTTGCTAAAGTTAGCGTATCCAGTCCATATTTTTGAAAAGGAAGTCCCATTTTCTCTGCAGAAGCCTTTAAAAAGGAATAATCAAATCTCAAATTATGTCCCAGAAGCGTTGTTTCATTCCCTACAAATTTTAGAAAGTCCATAAAAGCATCGGAAACAGCAGGGGCATCCGCCACCATTTCATCATCAATCCCAGTAATATCATAAATGTTTCTGGATATGGAGATTGGAGGTTTTACCAACGTAGAAAATGTTTCTACACATTCCCCATCCACATATTTTAATGCCCCTATTTCAATAATAAAATCCTTTTGCGGTTGTAATCCTGTGGTCTCCAAATCAACCGCAATAAACGAATCCACGTTCATTCTCATTCTCTCCTTTGTAACCATAGCTGCGATTGCCTATTATCAATCTGCTTCATCCTCAAATAGTCGATATGTCTCTGCTTCTAACGTCAATGGATGACGCTTTTTATAAGAAAACAGAATATGCCACTGCACCGATTTGATTTTTCCTGTCTTTTCTAATGCCTCAAGATCATAAGTAAAATATTCTATATGTGTCATTCTTGCCATCTGTCGTGCTTGATAATTGTTATACGCAGACAGTAAGTTTTCCTTTCCCTGTTTATTATATTTCTCCATTTCTTCATAAAAGCCATGGTACTTTTCTTTATAACCTTCCAGATTTTTTCCAAAATCAGGCCGTGATTTCAGGTTCTCTCTCAAATACAAATCATAGATTAGAAGTTCTTTTAATGGCTCTGTAATTTCTGGCTTTTCGCTTGTGACAAACTGTAATAAGATATGGTATCTGGCAATTCGGTTATGATGAACTCCCAAATCACCCTGTGCTTCATAATATTCACCAAGTGACTGATAAAAATCAAACGGAGACGCATAAAAATGCATTAAAAAGTTTAGTGTATGCACAAATTGTCCACTGTTATAATAAATCTCCACCATATTCTCAACCTTTTTTAATGCCAGCACTTCATCAAAGTTCAACCATTTTGTAGTTAAAACTTCATAAGGGGCATACGATTTATACTGCATACCATGTGCTAAATGCTCCTCATGCATTCTGGAGCCTTTTAATACTTTTAAAAATCCCAACTGTAACTGATTAGGTCTCCAAGCGTATACCTGATTAAAGGAAATTCGAAAACTGTCATAACCTTCATACGGCAATCCTGCAATCAAATCCAAATGCTGATGGATATTTTCTCCCTCCTGCACCCGATGAACGGCATAGGACAACTTATCCAGATTCATCGTACGATGAATGGCATGAATGGTATCTGCATTTGTAGATTGCACACCAATCTCTAATTGTACCAACCCAATACGCATCGAATTTAACAACTGCAATTCTTCCTCGTTTAACAAATCCGCAGAAATTTCAAAATGAAAATTTGTAATTCCATTATCATGTTCTATCAGATATTTCCAGATCGTCATCGCATGTTCATGATTGCAATTAAATGTACGGTCTATAAATTTTACCTGTGGCACTTTCGCATCCAAGAAAATCTGCAATTCTTTTTTTACCAAATCCAATCTACGGAGGCGTATCCCCTTTTCTATGGAAGATAAACAATAACTGCAAGAAAATGGACATCCTCTGCTAGTTTCATAATATACTATTTTATTGGCAAACTCGTCCATATTATCATAAGGGAACGGTATTTCACTTAAATCCATAGGCTTTCGAGGTTTTGTGTGATGTATTCCCTGCTGATCTCGATATACAATTCCATCGATTTCCTGCAAGCTTTTGCTGCCATCTACATAATATGCCATAAGTTCCAAGAAAGTCTGTTCTCCCTCTCCCACCACAATTCCATCGATTAATGGCTGTTGTGTCATACAGGCAGTCGTCTCGTAGGATACTTCTGGTCCTCCTACCCAAATTGGAACATGCGGTAGCACTTTCTTCAACTCTACGATCAAACGTTCCACCATATCGATATTCCAAATATAACAGGAAAACGCAATTAGTTCTGGCTTTTTTCTATAAATATCCATCAATATGTCATCTACATACTGGTTTATTGTATATTCACAAATAGAAATATGTTCCTGATAAGGCTCTGCATACCGTCTCAAGCTGTATACTGCCAAATTAGAATGAATATATTTCGCATTGATAGCTACCAAAAGTATATTCATAGCTTTCGCTCCTTTTTCTCTTTTCATTGACTCTAATGGCTCGCTGAAAAACCTCTCCATTAGCAACCATACCCTTATTGTAGCGAATCTATAACGCCTGTGCAAGCAAAAGAATCCCTACATCCGATGGGGTATAGCAATCTAATCTCTAGCACTTTTTAATATATAAAAAGGAGCATCAAAGCGACGAATTTACATTCCTCACTTTGAACGCTCCTTTTGCATTCTATGTTCGATTATAATTTGCTCTATGAATTATTTTAAAACAATTACAATTTCAACATCTTCTCCTGCTACTACAACAGCCTCTGTTGCAACGAAATCGTTTTTCTTAGCTGTTACAAGATAAAGACCATTTTCTACTTCTGCTGTAGCTTTTCCGTCTTTTTCCTTTACTTCAACTGCAGCTCCACTTACACTGCCTCCAGTTACGCTTACTGCTGCATCTGTTACAACTTTTCCCGCAGCATCTTTTACAACAACTGTAATTGTTGCACCTGTTACAGCTGGTGTTGTTGTTACGGCTGGCTCTGTTGTTACCTCTGGTGTTGCCGTTACCGCTGGTTCTGATGTCACGGCTGGTGTTGTTGTTACGGCTGGTTCTGTTGTTACGGCTGGCTCTGTTGTCACTGCTGGTGTTGTTGTTACAACTGGTGTTGCTGTTACCGCTGGCTCTGTTGTTACGGCTGGTTCTGATGTTACAGCTGGTGTTGTTGTTACAACTGGTGTTGCTGTCACTGCTGGCTTCTTAGCTGATACTGTCAATGTCCACTTAACAACGCAACCTGATTTTGTTGTTGCCTTTAAAACTGTCTTTCCAGCTTTCTTTGCTGTTACAGTTGCTTTCTTTGCAGTTGTCTTCTTAACAGTTGCTACTGCCTTTTTGCTTGATGTAAATGTTACCTTATCACCAGTACCATTTTTCATGTTTGCAGTTACTACAAACTTAGTTCCTACTGTTGCATTTTTCTTCTTATTTGAAACTGTAAGTTTTGTTGCACCTACATGTACCTTACATTTTACTTTCTGCTTTCCAACTGTTGCAGTAATAACGGCTGTTCCAACCTTTACTCCCTTTACAGTCACTTTTTTAGCAGTTGTCTTTTTAATAGAAACTACCTTCTTGTTTGATGTCTTCCATGTTGCTGCCTTCTTTGCATTCTTAACTGTAATTGTCTTAGAAGCACCCTTCTTTACATATACATTCTTTGCAATTGTTACTTTGTTTGCCGCATCAGCAGATAATACTGGTGTTGCAGTTGTAGCTACAGCTACTGCCATTGCTACTGCCATGATTTTCTTTTTCATGAACTTTTTCCTCCTTTTTATTCCCATTTTCATAATCTGTATAAAATCCTCAAAATCCTTGAAGTTACAGGCTTTTGAAAATTAAACACAGCTTCAAATGTAACATTATTGCAAAAAAAAATCAAGTATTTCTTTCGATTTACTTGATTTTCTTAATAATTTCTTCACATTTTAACAAATAGGAGGAGCATTTTCCCCGTAACTCCGTACATTTTACTAAAAGGCATTCCACCTATTATGCATATACATTAAAGTTCCAACCAATCCATATTCCTAATAAAAGGAAGATAACAGGAAGTGTGATTGTCAACTCCTTACCTATAACAAACTTTTTCAGCAAAAAACTATATACCACACATGCAATGATACAGCCGAAAAATAAAATCATTCCCTGCATGGGATGATCTAGCCCATTCATCATCGTATAGCCAATCTTTAATAGCATACCTAAAAATGCTCCTAAAACCGTATCTGACAGACAAATCATCAATGCCTTTACTAAATATTGCATACGTCCACTCCCCTTTTCTATCCACAAAAGATGTCCCATCTACTTTTTCAAACCCTATTCTTTTTTCGGCATATTTGCATTAATATCTTAGTATTCTTACAAAATCCACCTCACCGTTTTCACTATGCTATGTCATAGAAAACGCTCGCCTGAATTTGATTCTACGCTGTTCAAATTCCTCATAAAATGCAACACTCTGATATGGATTTTCATAAAAAAACTGTAACACCGTCGTTGCCATTTGCTTTTGATGTTCCATTCCATTCTCTTGCAACCACTGCTCAATATCTTTTAACAAATAATGCCAATTTTTTACAAACACTTCATATTTCGCCAGGTCTGGTGTATCTATCCACTTCTCCACCTTTATCTTGCTTCTCTTTTTCATGCTGCATTCATTTACCTGTAAAAAATAAGAAAATCCGCCATTCTCATAAACCCTTCCCAATGGAAATAATCTACAAATACCAGGACGAGCCTTATGTATACTGCATCTTCCCTGCGTATTTAAAAAGTAACATGCATTTTTTTCTCCTGACATTCCAAGGCTTGGAAGTACCATACCATCCACTACGGTCAATTGTACTGCACCAACCTGTGTCAATTGCTGCAATTCTTTACCAGTTTCACATCTAAGGCGATGCACATCCAAGGGATCTAACTGTACCGTATTTCCCATGCCTTTACAACAGTCTGAACATCCGATACAGTCCATACAATTGGCACGAACCATATCTGTGCGTTGAAACAAACGACCATCTGAAAATTCCTCTAATGAACCTTCCCGCCTCATATTTTTTCTTCCTCACTTCCGCTTTCTTCTACTTTTTCTGTTTTTTCCTGTTCCCGTTTAGAAAACACAAAATACAAAAATAGTCCAATCAAAAACATGATAATAGAAATAAATTGTGAAGTAGATAAGATACCTACACTACCTCTTGCTACATCTCCACGTAAAAATTCTACAAAAAAGCGTCCTGCACTATATAACAGCAGATATAATGCACCAACCGTTCCTTTTGCTTCCTTACGTTTTGCATAAAACAGTAATGCAAAAAATAGGATAAAATCCAATATAGACGAAATTACCTGTGTAGGAATCAATGCCACATTGGTAGGTGCTAAATAGGATGTATGATATGTAAATCCTATTGGGGAAGTGGTCTCTTTTCCATAACAACATCCTGCAAAAAAGCAACCTATTCTTCCAAACGCCTGTCCCAATGCAACCTGTGGAATTACTAAATCAAAATAAGGCAAAAACGCTTGCTTTTTTATCTTGAAATATATCAGGTTTGCTAAAAAGCCACCGATAAGTCCTCCATAAACAACATACCCATTTCCAAAATCCCATAGTATGGATGGATCTTTTGCAATATCTGGAAGCACAGTAAGATAATATAATATCCTTGAGCCTAAGAAACCACCAATCAAACACATCCAAAGCATATTGTAAATCATATCTTCTTCTAATTTTTGTTTTCTTGCCCGAACTATAGACATAATAACTGCGGCACAAAAACCAATCGCAATCATAATCCCATACATGTGAACCGTAATCGGTCCAATATTAATATCATTTGGCATATCTATTTCCCTTTCTAGTTTTTCTCTTGCAACTCGGTTGGTGCTGGTGTTGCGATCCGAGACTGCAATTCATTTAAAATACGATTTTCCATATCCTCATACTCTCCGCTTTGTAACAATGCACTACCAACATGCACTACAAAAACTGTAATTAAAATTGCCAGTGTTGACGTTACAATACCTGCAATAGCCATATTTTTTCTTCTATCTTTATTAAGTATGGCAAATATTCCATATACAGCACCTATAATTCCAAAGACACCGCCATAAAATAATGCCGTAAGCAATCCCAACACTCCAAATATAATAGAAATCACTGCAAATTTTGATGATTTATTTTCTTCCTGTTCCACACTTTCGCCTCCTCTTTACATTCCTCTACCCTTTATAGCATAATTACCGCTAAAATGCAATCGTAACAGTTTGTAGGTTACACCCACTTCGTCTCTCTTTTCTTTCCCTAAAGTTTAATCTAACGATACAAATAGGATAGTTTTCTTGCAACTAAAAAGTAAAAAGTTTATAATGATACAAGGGGTTTTATGTCCCAATATAGTAGTTTTTACCTAGCATTTTATAATGTTTGGTACAAACTACCTTACGGATTATTTTTACTGTTACCATATTACACAAATATATACAATGGAGGAAACGAGAGGACTATGAATAAAAAAGATGTACTGGAATTAAAAAAGAGATTAACCAAAAGAGGATGTAGCTTTACAAAAATGGCGGGTTGCTATGTAGATGCAGAAAAGAATAAAATTGTAAATATCAACGAAACCTTTTTAAATCTTGAAGAGGAAGAAATGCATAAATACTTAGATTTAGCCAAAAAGACTTTATCTGGAACTTTACATAACAATATACTAGAATTAGAATTTCCAAGATCAGAAGAAGAAGCTGGTGGAAAACAGCAATTTTTAATGGGACTTCGAGAAAGTGGTTTAAAAAATCAGGCCTTAGTAGACCGTTTTTTTGATCGAATTATTGAAACTTATGTATACTCTGGTAATTATTTAATTCTGTTGTTTCATGATGCCTACGATGTAATGAAAAAAACAAATGATAACATGGCTCTTGACGAATCAGAAGAAGTATATGAATATCTTCTATGTACGATTTGCCCTGTTACGCTTTCCAAAGCAGCTTTAGGCTACCGTGAAGACGAACACCGTATTGGTTCCCGTATCCGTGACTGGGTAGTCGGTGCTCCTGAAACTGGTTTTGTCTTTCCTGCTTTCAGTGAAAGAAGTACTGATATTCATGCTGCCATGTTCTATACAAGAAACGCAAAGGAACCACACAATGAACTGATGGAAGATTTTCTTGGTTGTCCTGCTAAACGCACTGCAACGATCCAGAAGAGTGTATTTGAAACGCTTGTTCAAAATGCCATGGATGAATTTCCAGAAGCCAGTGATGCTACATTGATGGATTTGCAAAGTGACTTTCAAGAGCTTGTAGAAGAACAGGAAGCACAAGAAAGTGAGGATTCTGTTATCTTAAATCCTTCTTTATTAAAAAATCTTATGACAGAAAACGAAGTACCAGAGCCTGTTGTAAAGACCATTGAGGAAGCATATGAAAATGAATTTTCAGAAGAACCACCAGCCGTTGAATCATTGATTGACAAAAAAACCCTTACTACAAATGCAAAATTAAGGGAACAGTTGGCTCTTTCCAAAGAAATCGATGCCTTAAAAACAACTATTCAAGAAAAAAATGCGGTCATCGAGGAAAAGGATGCGGTAATTGAACAAAAAGATTTGGACTTACTGACTGCCAGTATCATGTCCGATAATGATGATGCTCCACTGCCAGATGGCCAGGTAGTTCTACGTGTCAGTGCAGAAAAGGCTGCTCAGATTAGTTCAAAAGTTGTTGATGGTCATTCCTGCTTGCTAATCCCCGTTGAAGGAAACGAGCATATTACCATAAATGGTTCGGATTTCCAATAAAAGCATTGTTTTCATAGGTTAAAAATCTATACTGCAAGGTTTAAAGTGAATATAAGAAAAAACGGAACATTTTTACATGTTCCGTTTTTTCTTATTCTTTTCCACAACACTGCTTATATTTCTTTCCACTTCCACATGGACACAAATCGTTTCTCCCGATTTTTTCTACAGTTCTATGATATGTCCCTTTTCCACCATGCACCATCTGTGGTCTTTCTTTCTGTTCTTTCACTCCGTTATAACTATTCTGTAATAAACTCTTTAGCTGTTCTTTTTCTGTTCCTTCTGCCACATACTGCATTAAAGCATCTACAGTTTCTTCTGTCTTCTTTTCTTTCTCTTTCTTTACCGCATCAATCAACTCTTTTATCAATGCATAACTATGTGGATATTCTTTTTCAATATAGGCAAATTCATCCTCATGCCCTTCATAATACTGGCAGATATACCAATCATTTGTCAACGCATCAATTTCCATTGTAATACGTGTACTATCCATTTTCTCCTCAGGTATCACATATGCCCTGTCATATCCTGCCTTTAAGGCTGTTTTTACAATAATGCTTATTTTACTATCGCCATAATAGGAATAGGATTCCATGGAAGCATATGCAGACGCTAATGTCTTTTGATACATCTCTCCTGTCAAGTATCCCTTTTTCTCAATATGTTCTACAAATTCCTTAAACAATGGACGATACCATGGATTTTCCATCAATTCACATAAACGAACCAATGTCTCCACCAAATATTCCTGCATAAGACTATTCATCTGAATACTATCTAAGAATTTATAATATGCTTCTAAATCCTTTTGATACATCTGATTACTGTCGTTTACATCCTTGCGAAGCAACCGAGGATAAATTCTGGCAAGAATAATCTTAACAGGTTCCATCTCTCTGTCATTTTGTTCCTTCAACATCTCCTGACAGATTTGTTCTACTTTATCGTAATCTTCTTCCTTTTCATAATCCAAAGCCTCTATAACACGTTTATGAAATTTTTCGGGAACGGATTGCAACAATTCCTCCCGTTTTTTTTCTTCAAAACGCTTATTCATTTCTTGTATATTCTGTCCCATCGTTTTTCCTCCTACTTTTATAAATTCCACGCATGAATGCTTTTCTAATTTAACGTAAACTCTATCCTTATTATACACATTTTAAAACATTTTGAAAGTACAATACGCAAATAGATACAGAAAAAGCCGCAATGTCCTTTTAAAAAAACATTGCAGCTCCTTATTTTACAATTTCAACCATTTATCAAAAGAACTTCTACTGTTCGTCGTGTAAATTTTCTTTTTTAATCATGACAATGACTTTACAGCGTTCTTCCTGTCGTTCCAATTCGTCCATTGCTATATCATTTGGTAATAAAAGTACCTCTCTGGCACCTGCATTTTTTAATATTTTTTTATAAGTATCGATTTGTATGTCTGGTAGTCGCTTTGCCAGCACCAAACCCATTCTCACTCCCGAAACATCGCCTGCCGCTTTCTTTATCAAGCTGACTAACAATTTTTCTGCTACCTCAACATTTTCTATCTTTCCTTCCTTTAAGGGAGAACACATCTGTATTTTTGCTTCCTCAAAGGACCCATGTGCCGCCTTATTTCCAACTGCAACGACTTCACCATCGTCCTTTTGTAATGCGATTACTGACTTTTCTTTTAAAATAATCCCCTTCTTAGGAACGGAAATCTCAATATCCATTGGTTCATAATTAAATTGTTGTTCCATTCTATAACATCCTCCTCATTTTCACCCAACCGTCCTATGGACATTAGCTGATACTTACATTGTAACAAGAAAAGGATAAGAAGTCCAGTATATGGAAATTTTACACACTCTCTCTTTTCAACAATTCCAATGCCTTTTCCAAAGAAAAGGATACACTTTTCTCTCGAACAACATTTCTCCCCAGATTACCAAACTGCTTTCGCTCTGTATAACTCTTTCCATTGATAGAAAAACCAAAACATACAGTTCCCACTGGTTTCTCCGCTGTTCCACCTCCTGGTCCTGCTGTCCCTGTCACCGAAAGTCCAATCTGTGCATTGTTTGCTCTGGCAATTCCTTCTGCCATCTCCCTTGCTGTTTCCTCACTAACAGCCCCGAATGCATTTAAGGTTTCTTCCTTCACTCCAAGATATTTCATTTTAGCTTCATTGGAATATGTCACAATACTTGCATCTAAAATTTGGGATGCATCTGCCACATCTACAATAGCTCCAGTCAATTTTCCACCCGTACAGGATTCTGCACAGGAAACATGATATCCTTTCTCAATTACATACATTACAAACTGCTCTGCTATTGTCATAACTATCACCTCTATTATTTTTCATTACCATGCACTACTTTTTTATTATAACAAAAAAGCCCTAAAACCTAGCAATCTAAGTTCTAAGACCTTAAAAGCGCGAGACGGGATTCGAACCCGCGACCCTCGCCTTGGCAAGGCGATACTCCACCACTGAGCCACTCGCGCTTATGCTAACTGTGTCAAGCACGTTTATCATTATATCTAATGTAAAAATAAATGTCAAGCATTTTTTTAGCAAAAATTATTACTTATCACTATCTATTCTTTCCTCACCGCTCCATACTCTTTTCTTGTTATTATAAAATATGCGGTTAATACCATTGTTCCCGTCAGTACCCATGATACTGGATATACACTCATTAGCATTGAAAAACTATGCTGCCATCTAAACACTGTATATAACCAGAAAATACGGAAGCAAACAGAACCTAATACAGTCAAAGACGCTGGTGCCATAGAATGTCCCAATCCTCTTAATACTCCTCCTGATATTTCATAGGTACCTGTAAGAAATTCAAGCATCATTACATGGTGCATTCTTATTAACGCAAACGACATAACAACCGTATTTACCGTATATAAACCGGTAAAAAATCTTCCCCATATCGTAAATACCGCACTCAATATAGCAGTAAGCAGCATTCCTTCTATCATACTGATACGAAAAAGCTTTTTACAACGGTCAATTTTCCTGGCACCAAAATTTTGACTGGTAAATGTGACGGCTGCCTGTGCAAATGCATTGATAATATAATAACAGAAATATTCAAAATTCAATCCAACAGAAGAACCCGATACAGCTTTATCTCCAAAACTATTAATTCCTGTCTGAATACATACATTTGAAATCGAAAATACACCACTTTGAATCGCCGCTGGCATCCCTACCTTTAAAACATGTATGAGATGTTTACCATGAATTTTAAGTTTTCTTGGATGTAATCGTATAAATTCTTCCTCTCTGCACAAAATGGATAATACAATAATTGCACTGATCGCATCCGCCACCGCAGTTGCGATTGCTACTCCTGCAACATCCAGATGAAAACCAACCACAAGTATAATATTCAATACTCCATTTGTTACTCCTGAAATAATCAGGCAATACATAGGTCTTCTGGTATCTCCCATACTACGAAGTATTGCTGCACCAAAATTATAGACAATTACAAAAGGTATTCCCATAAAATAAATACGCAGATAACATACTGCTAAATCCAACACCCCTTCCGGCGTTGAAATAAGCTCCAACAACGGTCTCGCTATCACCTGTCCTAGTAATAACATACAAATTCCAGATATTATGGCAAATGCTATCACCGTATGTAATACATCCTGAATCTCTTTCTTTTTCCCTTGTCCTATATATTTGGCAATAACCACGTTTGCACCAACTGTAAGTCCTACAAATATATTAATAAACAATGCTGTCACGGAGGAATTTGCTGATACTGCGGCCAATGCATCATCACCAGCAAATCTTCCCACCACTGCTACGTCCACTGAATTAAACAGCTGTTGCAAAATACTGCTCGCTGCCAATGGAAGTGCAAAAAATAAAATATTTTTTGCTAAAGAACCATTTAACATATCCATCTGATTTGATTTTCGTTTCCGTTCCACATCCATTTTATTTCTCATTTCCTCCTTTGTATCGATTCTCTTTTTCAAACTTTTCTATATTCTTTTTTCATTCACGACCACTATTGTACCACAATTTACGGAACTGTTGCATAATAAAAATAAATATCCCTTTTAATTTTGTAAACAATAAAGTAAAATAGGCACAAACTATTTATTTAAGACTTGCATTCTTTTCTAAAGAGTGCAAAAATAAAGCAAAGCGTACTTCACTTGCTCACTTATACAAATCAAAACTATGACAACTCTTCTATCAGTTGATGGTTGAATTGTTAGAAAACAATGGAGGTTTTTATGAAATACGAATTAGCTATATTTGATATGGATGGCACAATTTTAAACACACTGGAAGATTTAGCAGACAGCCTGAATGCTGCCCTTACTCATTTTTCCTATCCTACCCGTACGTTAGAAGAAGTGCGATGTTTTGTAGGAAATGGACTTATGAAATTATTGGAACGTGGTGTTCCCGCAAATACCTCTCCAGAAGACATACAAAAGGTATTCGACTATTTTATGCCTTACTATCAGGAGCACTGTGCAATCAAAACCAGACCCTATGACGGTATTTTGGACACCATTCAAAAAATCCGCAACGCAGGAATTAAAACGGCTGTAGTATCTAATAAAGCGGATGCCGCTGTGCAAGATTTATGCATTCAATATTTTCCAGGATTATTTGATTATGCCATCGGAGAAAAGAAAGGAAACGCAAGAAAACCTGCTCCTGATGCAGTAAACGAAACACTACAAGTTTTGAATTTCAAAAAAGAACAAGCCGTTTATATCGGAGATTCGGATGTAGACCTTGCAACCGCAAAAAATGCAGATTTAGATTGTATTGCTGTAGCATGGGGATTTCGAGATAAAACATTTTTAAAAGAACATGGTGCAACCTGTATTATTGATACACCAGAGCAACTGCCTGCATTGCTCGATCAGTAATCTATCCTTTTTATTAAAAAATGCCAATTCATAGGGAAGCTAAAAAATCCCCTATGAATTGACATAATCTACTGACTTTATAATAGAAATAAACTTTCTTTTATATATCGCATCTTAACACATTATGCACGCAAACATGCTTCTTTCATCTCTTTTACATATTTTGCGATTTCTGCTGGTGCGGCTTCTCCATGAGCTGCACACAATTTCACAATGGCAGAACCTACGATGACACCATCTGCCTGCTTTGCCATCTTTTCTGCCTGCTCTGGAGTAGAAATACCAAATCCAACTGCGCAAGGAATATCATTTACTTCCTTTACTTTCTTAACCATAGCACCAATGTCCGTAGTAATATTGGAACGCACACCAGTTACGCCAAGTGAAGATACACAGTATACAAATCCATTTGCCTCTTTGGCAATCATCGTAATACGTTCTTCTGAGGTAGGTGCAATCATAGAAATCAAATCTACATCATACTGTTTGCACACTGCATCAAACTCTTCTTTTTCCTCAAATGGAATATCTGGCAAAATAATGCCGTCAATGCCTACTTCCTGACAATTTTTCATAAACCGTTCTGCACCATAAGAAAATACTACATTGGCATAGGTCATAAATACCAATGGAATGGTTACCGTCTGACGCAATTCCTTTACCATTGCAAATACATCATCTGTTGTAATTTTATTTTTTAATGCACGGATGTTTGCCTCCTGAATGACAGGACCTTCTGCAGTAGGGTCAGAAAATGGAATACCCAATTCAATCAAGTCTGCTCCTGCCTGAACCATCTGGATAACAGCCTGCTTTGTAGTATCTAATGTAGGGTCTCCACAGGTAATAAAAGGAATAAATGCCTTTCCATTTTCAAATGCTTTCTTAATGTTACTCATATAAATCCTCCCCTCTGTAGCGGGCAATTGCTGCACAATCCTTGTCGCCACGTCCTGAAATATTGATTACCATAATCTCGTCTTTGCTCATTGTTTTTGCCATTTTCATTGCATGTGCCACAGCATGTGCACTTTCAATAGCAGGAATGATACCCTCAATTCTAGAAAGATATTCAAATGCTTCTACTGCTTCATCATCTGTAACTGCTACATATTCTGCTCTTCCTATGTCATGAAGATATGCATGTTCTGGTCCAATTCCCGGATAATCCAATCCTGCTGAAATAGAATACACTGGTGCAATCTGTCCATACTCATCCTGACAGAAGTAAGATTTCATACCATGGAAAATACCAAGCTTTCCTGTATTGATCGTAGCTGCTGTTTCAAAGGTATCAATACCTCGTCCTGCTGCTTCGCATCCAATCAAACGAACACCTTTATCTTCGATAAAATTGTAAAACGCCCCAATGGCATTGGAACCACCACCAACACAAGCTAATACCACATCTGGAAGGCGTCCTTCCTTTTCCAAAACCTGCTGTTTGATTTCCTTGCTGATAACAGCCTGAAAATCACGAACAATCGTTGGAAATGGATAAGGTCCCATAACAGAACCCAATACATAATGGGTATCTTCTATTCTGGCAGTCCATTCACGGAAGGTTTCTGAAACCGCATCTTTTAAAGTAGCAGTACCACTTTCTACGGGATGTACCTTTGCTCCAAGCAGACGCATACGATATACATTTAATGCCTGTCTTTCACAGTCTTCTTTTCCCATGAAAATTTCACATTCCATGCCCATCATAGCAGCTACCGTTGCCGTTGCCACACCATGCTGTCCTGCACCAGTCTCTGCAATGACTCTTGTTTTTCCCATTCGCTTTGCTAACAACATCTGACCAATTACGTTGTTGATTTTATGTGCTCCTGTATGATTTAGGTCTTCACGCTTTAAGTAAATCTTTGGTCCGCCTAAATCTTTTGTCATATGCTCTGCATAATACAAACGACTTGGGCGTCCTGCATACTCATTCAGCATCGTTTCTAATTCTTTATTAAACTCTGGATCATCTTTGTATTTTTTATATGCTTCCTCCAGTTCCAACATAGCATTCATCAATGTTTCCGGAATATACTGTCCACCGTGTATTCCAAATCTTCCTTTTGACATACTGTTACCTCCTGTTTTTTAATGGCATTTTTGGGTAAATCATGTTACAGGGCATTTCCCTATAAAGTAAAAAAAGCCTCCTATCCTACTTTCATAGGACAGGAGACATGATATACAAATCTCTTGCGGTACCACCTATCTTTATGCAAAACTGCATACACTTTGCTCGTGCAACATGACACGCTCTCCCTGTAACGTAGGAGTTACGTCGGACATTACTAAGTCGGCTTGTGACTGTTCTTTCCGCCCTTATGAGTCCATTCACAAAAAGTGGTCCTGCTATCTTCACACCAATCGATAACTCTCTGTATTTCCCATGCTCTCTGCTACTCTTCTCAATCATTGGTTTGTTCTTTATTAGAATACTCCTTCTATTCCAAAATGTCAATAGGAATAAATTTTTGTAACAGCCCAGCCGCAATGCCACTGTTGACATTCCATTTCTTTTATGCTATATTTACTTCAGTAGTCGTACTATGACAGTCGTAGTATGTCAGACGTAGCATATAGGGAGGTGAGTCTATGGTCAGTATTAGCAGTGACGTCATTCGTGGTTATAACGACACCATTATATTATTTTTGCTTATGAAAAAGCCTTCTTATGGCTATGAAATTTCCAAACAGATTCGACAGATTTCCGAGGAAAAATATGTAATCAAAGAGACTACTTTATATTCCGCTTTTACCAGAATGGAGAAAAACGGCTATGTAGAATCTTATCAGGACAGTAATAATGAAACAGGAAAACGAAGAACCTACTATCGCATTACAGAAGAAGGCAAACAGTATTATCAGTTAAAATGCGAAGAATGGAAAGTAACACAGGATGTTATACAACGTTTTATCTGTAGCAGCTCTGATGCGTAAATCCACAGAGTCAATGCTATTCGCAATCCGCTTCGCTGCTTGCTGTATGGTATACAAATATTCATTTGGATTGTGAGAATGCAAAACAATTCATTTTACATTAAGAAAGGGAGTATTTATATGGAAACGATTCAAACTTATCTGGAAAATATGTTTCGGACACTTCCAGCTACTGCAGAAGTGTTTCGAGCAAAAGATGAACTTTATCAAATGATGGAGGACAAATATTTAGAGTTAAAAAAAGAAGGAAAAAGTGAAAATGAAGCCATTGGTATTGTAATTTCTGAATTTGGAAATCTAAATGAAATTGCAGAGGATCTTGGCATAAAAGATATTGTTACATCAAAAGAAGAACACAAAGAGGCTGGAAGATTACTTTCTCTAGAAGAAATCAGACAATATTTTAAGAACAAAAAAACGAGTTCCTTCTTTCTGGCACTTGGTGTACTGCTTTGTATTGTATCTTGTATCGGTCCTATTATAGGAGATGCAATTGCAAACCAATCCAATACTATGGATGATAGTTTGCAAGCCATTGGTGTGATTGCTATGTTTCTTTGTATTGCAATTGCTGTCGGTTGTTTCCTTTATTCCGATGCAATGCTGCAAAAATGGAAAACTTGGCAATTTGAACCATGTAGCATCCGTACAGAAACCGTCAGCTTTATTAAGGCAGAATACGAAACCGTACAAATGAAATATGCCCTGCTATTAACCCTTGGCATTGCGCTTTGTATCCTTTGCCCTGCTCCAGCTATACTGATTGATACAAGGAACCCCTCTTACTTTTGGGAAAATATGTCCGGCGCTTTTGTTTTACTGTTCGTTGGTTTCGGTGTATTTTTTATTGTTTATAGCCAAACGCAAAAATCTGCTTACCGTAAAATATTAAAATGGAATGGTACCTCAAATGGTGCTTATTATTCCACTCCAAAACACGACACTACTGTAGTTTATAAAAATCCCATCATAAATGTTATGATGTCTTTATACTGGACTACAATAACGTGTATTTATCTTTGTTGGAGTTTCTTGACTTTTGATTGGCATATTTCATGGATTATCTGGCCTGTTGCTGCTTTGGTATATTCCCTCCTTAAACTATTATTCCAATCGAACGAGAAACAGGAATAGGTGGTATAGAATTTGTAGGCACTGAAAGAATAGCAATAGGAAAGAGAGGATTTCATATTATGGGTAAAAAAATATACCTGACAATTCTATATATTATTACGATTTTCTGCATCGGATTTGGAATTTTTTATCACTTCTATGGAAATTTCACAAACTGGAACACGGGAAATGAAAAACAAGTAAAAATAGACAAAAGGGAACTTTCTGCATTTGAAAACTTAGACCTTGATTTAGACACTGCTGATATTACATTGAAACAGGAAGGTACTACTTATACTATTTCTTATGCATTTCAAAATAAAACAGAGCCAACGATATCCAATAAAGATGGTCTGTTAAAAATAAAACAAAAGACCAAAAAATTAGGCTTTTTTAAAAATATGAAGCATAAGAAAAAAGCACAGATCACAATTACAGTTCCTACCAATGCAACGTTTTCTTCCTTGGTTCTTTCTAATGATGTAGGAAGTGTAAAAATCGATTCGATACAGGCTCAAACGATGAAGCTCACCGGATCGGTAGGTGATTTGGACATAAAAAATTGTTCTGGAAAGGATTTTACTTGTGAAAATGATGTGGGCGATAGCAAAATAAATAACTGCTCTTTTACTAATATGAAAGTAATTGGAGACACGGGAAATATAAAATTGGAATCCTGCGTTTTTTCTACCTTAAATGGTAGCAATGACGTTGGTGATATAAAAGCCACAAAATGCGAAAACCTAACAGATTACAAGATAGATCTTACTACGGACCTTGGCTCCATTCGCGTAGGAAAGAAGAAGCAGGGAACCTCTTACCATTCCACTGGCTCAACTCAAAAATCTATTATTCTAAAAACCGATCTGGGAAATATAAAACTAGAGTAAGTAGTAGCCACAAAACAACAAAAAGAGTAGGCAGCAAATTGCTATTGAACTGTAACGCTGCTCTACTCTTTTATTTTTACTCTATAGAAAGGTACATCCTATAAAACCAAACACTCCGCAGGATTTGCACAGATGCATAGGAAGATGCTTCAAGCGGATATTCGCAAACCGCATCTGGCATGCAAAAAAGTGTAACGGACTTATCCAATTATTCTTAAGATAATGCTTCTGGTTTTTCTACCGCATAATCAGAAAAGCTTCCACTGCTTGCCGCATCACTATCCTTGGATGTTTCGCTATAATTACTTACCGTAACTTTCACTTTACTGTTTCCTTTCACCAAAGTATTTCCATCTTTATCTACAATCGTGACTTTATTTCCATTCTTGTCAACAATATTTCCTGCATTATAAAGATTTGTTACCGTACTATCTCCAGTTACTACCCATGTAGAATCCTTGCTAATGGAAAGATTGCAGGTTCCATCTCCACCATTTCCCGCATTGCCTTCATCCTGTACAACCGCACCAGTTAATTTACTTCCATTTAGCATATAAAAGTTCAGATTACTAATGCTATCCCATAAAATGTCTCCTTCCATCTTCTGCTTACTTGCGGTAAAATTACAATCTGCTCCATTGCTTCCTGCACTTCCCCAACCTCTTGCATTGGAATTTCCTGTACATTTTAAGAAAAAGTCATTATCCTTTGCATATGTAATGTCTACATCCTCAATATAAAACGTAGATTCTGTATTGGTTGTGTAGAACATTCCACCGGCTTTTGCGGTCAGGCTACCTCCTACCATTTCAAAGGTACTGTTTCCTACCTCTGAATCTCCTGACATACTTTGATATAAGATTACATTCCACTTACAATCATTCTGCTCATTATCTCCCATATTTCCTGTCAGGTCACAATCGTAAAGTCTGAGGCTGTTTAATCCTTCTATACAAACTGCTTCCGAATGATTTGCCGTAAGTTTTGCCTTATTTACTGCAATATCTGCGGTACAATAAATAGCTGGAGAACCCGTTCCATTGGAAGTGTAGGTTCCTTGATCCACAACCATTGTACCACCGCCACGGTCACTTCGGATGGCTGCTGCCGATTCCCCTTGTGTGGTTGCAGTTACATTCCATGCATATAGGCTTCCACCACCAGCGGCGTGTAGCCCACCAGAAGTGTCCTGTTTTGTATTGATTGTGGTATCCGCTACATAAACTTTGCTATCTCCATAGGCAAATACGCCAGCTCCTCCAGCCGCATCTGTATCAATAGAGGTATTGGATACATAGGTTGTTCCACCAGTTCCCAATACGGCTGCACCAACACCATAAAAGCTGGAATTGTCTCCACCAGTGCTATCTGATGAATTTCTCTTAACTTTTGCATCAGAAACGGACACCGTTCCATCTTTTACCAATATGGCATTTTCATCTGTTCCTGTAGAAGAAACGGTTTCACCTTTTATTGTACTATCCTCGCTGTATTCTTTCTCTGCCGTATAGGAAACATTGCTGCTTTGTCCACCCATATCAGGCGCTCCTCCAGTATTTTCAGCCGAGCTTACTTCCATATCCAAAATGGTCACTTCTGTAACTTTACCCTTTTTATCAATGGTCAAACGTACTACATCTCCCACTGCTAAAGTTGCTCCTTTTTTGTCTTCCTCCTTTATGGTAGTCTTGCTACTCATATGAACAGTAGCAACCGTATCACTTTCTATAAACTGCTCCTTTGAACTACCCATACCACCTGGTGCATTTCCATTGCCTCCCTGTGGTGCATTATTCTTAGAATTTGACGCCTGTTCACTTGGGTTCTGACTCTTCGTACTATCGGTATTATCCTTGTCTTGTTTCTCTGTCGTTTCTCCATTGGCTGCCTGCTCACCACTTGGTTTTTCCGGCATCTGCTGTTCTGTCTTATTCTGTGTATCTGACTTTTCTGTAGAGTCTCCACTTGTTCCGTTTGCACTTTCTGACTTTTCTGAAGCCTCTCCATCTGTTCCACTTGCATTTTCCGGTTTTTCTGGTACCTGTCCATCCATTCCGCTTGCATTTCCTGGTTTCTCTGGTGCATTTCCACCAGCACCCTGTCCATTTCCAGGTGCCATTCCCATACCAGAAGAACCAGAAGAAGAAATTGCCCCCATCGTAACCGTAACTACATTTCCATCTACACTTGCCACTTCTGCTACTACTGTTGTGTCTGAAAGTTCTACACCTTCTGATTTACTTGCACAACCACTAACACTTGTAAGCATTGTAGCTGTCACCATCATCGCCATTGTTTTTTTTATCCATGCCTTATTTCTCATAAAAATCATCTCCTATTCCCTATTTCAATTCATTAAATTTCAGTTTCTAAGTAACATCCTTTGCTTGTTGAAAACAGTATATACTATTTTTTACTTCCTTGGGGGATTTTCACAAAAGCTACATAAACAATTCAGAAGCTGGACACAAATAGACAAAAATAAGCCCCCACTTTAAATTTGTTGCATTTTTGCCGATACAATATAATATATTTATTTGTAAAAGACACATATATTTACATAGGAGGAGAGGGGATATTTATGGATTACCAAACAATGCAACGCTTCGAATCACTGATTCGAACCAAGCAATTATCACAAAATGAAAGAGAAGAACACAGGTTAAAATTATTTTCTTTCTTACTTCCAGCATTGATAGAATGCGAAAAAAAGTTTTCTTTCTTGCAACTGGCAAATCCTATTACATTGGAAGAACGTGCCACAGATATTACTAAGGCACTTATGGCGGCTGATGAAGATTCGCAGCTAATAGATTGTATCATGCAGCTAAAAGAAACTGCACCTCAACTATTTTCTCATTCTGTTGAAGTTTGCTATATTTCTATGTTTATTATGGAGCAGGAAAAAAAATTAATAACCGCTTCCGTACGTCAGTTAAAATTGTACTATAAAGATGTACTCCATCTTGGAATTGCAGGGATTTTACATGATATTGGAAAATTCAATCCGAATAATAACACAATCATTGAGCGAAAAGAAACGATGACTGCTCTGGAAAAGCAACAATACCGAGGTCATGTAATTAATAGCAATGGCCTGTTAAAAAAGAAGAAACTGGAGCCTTCTATTGCACAGGGAATTTTACAACATCATGAAACTTGCGATGGACATGGTTTTCCACTCAATCTACATGACAGTAACATTAGTGAAACCGGTAAAATGCTTGCAATCGCTGATTTTTATGCCCATTGGATGGAGCAATCTGATCTGCCAGACAGAACAGACCCTTTTGCAGTTGCTTATATTTTAAATGCCAAAAGCAACCTTTACGATATCAATCTTATAAAAAAGTTTTGCACTGGATTTTTAACCAATCTAGTTGGAAAAAAAGTTCTGCTAAGTGATCAGACTGAAGCAATCTTTTTAAGTCTCAACGAAAAGCATCCAAGGAAGTCGCAGGTTGAAATACAAGGAAAACAATATAATTTAGAAAAAGAAACTACATTAGAAATCATGAAAGTCATTTCCTAAAATGGCTTTCCTTTCTATTTACCAGACAATAAACCAAAACTTTCTGCTTGCATGAAAATTCTACCAACCAAACCATCTTGATTCGTTGTACAAAATAATATTTTTTCATTACATTCACTCATTTAGCAAACCTATATTTTGGGAAGGGGATTTTAATATGAAGCATTCATTAGGAAAAGTAGCTATGAAAGTATCCTTTGTCAGTATTTTTTGCAATGTTTTCCTGTTCCTTTTTAAACTCTTAGCAGGTATTCTTGCACATTCTGGAGCCATGATTAGTGATGCCATTCATTCTGCGTCTGATGTATTCAGCACATTTGTGGTTATCATTGGTATTAAACTGGCAAGCAAGGATTCCGACAAAGAACATCCCTATGGACACGAACGAATGGAATGTGTTGCTGCCATTATACTTGCTACAATCTTAGCGGTTACTGGTCTTGGTATTGGTCTATCTGCTGTTGAAACCATTCACAATGCTGAAACAAATAAAATTACCATTCCCGGACAATTGGCTCTTATGGCAGCAATCGTATCCATTTTGGTAAAAGAAGCTATGTTTTGGTATACAAAAATCAATGCAAAACTAATCGATTCCAGTGCTCTTATGGCAGATGCCTGGCATCACCGTTCGGATGCATTGTCTTCTGTGGGTGCATTAATCGGTATTAGTGGCGCCCGCATGGGGCTTGCTGTATTAGACCCTATTGCCAGTATTGTTATCTGCCTCTTCATCTGGAAAGCCGCCTACGATATTTTCAAGGATGCCATCAACAAAATGCTTGATACTGCCTGTGAAGATGCCGTAGAACAGGAAATGCGCACTGTTGCATTAGCACAACCAGGAGTAGAGGGCATTGACCTACTTCACACACGCGTATTTGGAAACAAAATTTATGTAGATATGGAAATTTGTGCAGATGGGCAGAAAACCCTTTTAGAAACTCATCAAATTGCAGAACAGGTACATGATGCCATTGAACAGCAATTTCCTAAAGTGAAACATATTATGATACATGTAAATCCTGTGGAAAACAAATCCTATCTTGATAAGTAAAACAGAAATAAAATTGTGTTATATACTGTTTAACGCACTAAAAAGTATCAGATGTAAACATCCTCCACTACCTTTTAGTGCGCTATTTCCAGATTGCCATCTCTCAAAACGGGTGGATGAGAGAATAGCCTACAAGAAATTTATCTTTCTTGTGTTCATTTTGTTTTGTACATAATTGCAGCAATACCTTAGTACTACTAACAATTACTACGTTTCGTCCTTCTACCTCTATTTGCTCTTTGTTACTCAGGGAATATGAATATTTTTTCGCCAGCTTACATCATCATTCCCTTTTATTTTTCTAGTTTTCCTGTGAACAATGCACCTCCCTTTCTTCTGTATTTTAGCTTTTACTTCCCACACCTTATTTACTCTAAGGTTTTCCAAAACATGTCACATAAATTGAAATCTACTCAAAAATCAATTTACAACCAGCAGACTTTTTTAAGTATCTTAACAGAATAAACATACACCCTTTCTATATATGTCCTTCTGCTATTGATTTTTCTGTCGCATGTCTTGATGTTCAAACTATATCGCTTTCTGTTTTAAATTTCAATACTCCTTGCAGAATCGGATAAAATCTTGCAGATTTTGACACTTTTTTACCGCAATTTGCCAACTATTGGTAGTTTTTTCTTTTCAATTTTTCTGTTTAATTATTAATTTCTTCCTTTAATTCTTTAATTATGCCCTCACACTTTTCAATTTCTTTTTTTAATTCACTAATTCGTTTTTCACAATTTTTAATAGCCTCATTGTCAGCCGCAATAAAATCATCTCTCTCATTTTCGCTATATTCCTTATCATCCCCAAATGCAATCGATTCTTTACATGCTCTCTTTCTCTCTTCAATATCCTCCTTCCATCTCTGAATATCCTGCTTATTAGTAATAATTCTGTTTTTTGCGTCTTTTATCGAACACTCCTGTCTATCAATTTCTTCCTGTATTTTTGATATTTGTTCTCTTTTTTGTATTTCTAATTCTTGCTTGTCTTTTTCTTCTTGATTTCTACGAAGTATCTCTTTTTGTTCCTTCTCATCTTTTGTATATTCCTCATAGGTGTCTATACCAGTTGACTTAAGATATAATTTTCCATTTTCTATCTTGAAAATCATATCTCTGACATCCTGCCCATTATAGGATATAATCTGAATATGACTACCATCGTAAACTTGATAAGTACATTGCTCATTTCCATATGTACAATGCTTCTCATCTGTAAAGGCAATAATTCCAGCATATGGTCCCATCCAATATCCAATCAATTGATTTTCTTGATTTTTTTTAGTGCATCCCATTAAAAAACTGCACACCAGTAATATTACATATAGTATTTTTTTCGTAACGTTTTTCCTTTCTTTTATATTATTATATTTCCACTTCATCAGTATCAACTACACTATTTATTATCTAAAAAAACATTATATAATATCTTTCACAAAAAGCCAAACAATAAATAGTTTTTTGAATTTTTCCATCTTCTTGTATTTGTAGATTTCAATATCTTTAATGCCATATCTGGCATTTCTGCATAATATATAAATACATACAGCTCTATGCAGGGAGGTTTATTATGAACTGTCCAAATAATAAATCAAGAAATTGCTGCAATGGTTGCGGGGCCTGTGGCACTTATGTAACCATTCAGGGGCCACCAGGACCTATGGGACCAGAAGGTCCAAGAGGAGAGCAAGGACCTGCAGGAATACAAGGACCTCAGGGCGAACTTGGTCCGCAAGGTGTCCAAGGAGATAAGGGATGTCCTGGCCCCCAAGGCGAGCAGGGGATTCCTGGTCCAGAGGGTCCCGCAGGACCGAAAGGGGATCCAGGTGTTCAAGGTCCTAAAGGGGACAAAGGCGATACTGGGCCTCAAGGCGAAAAAGGCGACACTGGACCTCAGGGAGAACAAGGAATTCAAGGCCCTAAAGGGGACAAAGGCGATACTGGGCCTCAAGGCGAAAAGGGCGATACCGGCGAACAGGGGGAGCAAGGAATTCAAGGTCCTAAAGGTGATACTGGCGAAACACCAGCAATTACGGTTATAGAGGATACCCCTCTCAGCTATAAACTGAATTTTAAAACTTCTGCCGAGGATATCACAACTCCAAACTTGTTTAAATCCCTCGATGAATATCATGTAGACCTCTCGACCTCAGGCAGCACACTAAATATTCCCTTAGGAAACTTAATCCTAACTTACCAGAATACTTCCTCCACATCGGTTCGGATCAGTGTAGCTGCAAAAGATACGACTACACCTGTTCTTACTGACATGCGCCGTACTACTATTTACAATTCCGCCTCCGTTGAATCACAAACTTATAATGATACCACCGTATCTACACGAACGGTACTTGATGATTTGATGTACACCCAATCACAAGAATCCCACAGTATGCTAATCCGCCAGCAGGACCCCACAACAAAACTCTGGTCGTTGTGCGAAATCCACTCATTTATTTCTAATGGTGGTGCAAGAACTTCTGTCTGGGTACAATGGAGTGAAGTAAATGTCAACTATGAGGCACCTTCTGTATAAAGTCAAGGATATTCACAATCCACTTCGCTACTTGCTCATATAAAAGTGGCACTATATGCCTCCAAACACAGCAGTTTTTTGTTTCTTATACAATCAAATAATAGCCAAGCATGGGGGTCTCCCGCTTGGCTATTGTTTTTCTTAAAAAGATTTTGCTATTTTCCCAAATAAAACAGTATTGGGCAAATGTTCCTCCGTAACGACCTACCCTACTTATTATTACTATTACAGTTATCTTTTCTATCCATTTTTTAGAAAATATTGTGAATGCATTTGCCCCAGCACTATTTTTACCCCCCTCGAATTCGATATGTTTAAAATCTGAATTATGTAATTCTTCCCACAATCCAAGAAATTCAATAACATCTCTACCTCTCATCCAGTTTTGAATCACTGCTGTGGGATCATCACTCTTATATCTTGCATGTCCTGAAGCAAAAAAGTACTTTCTCTATCATCATCCAACTTAACAATATGTATAATATCACAAGGTTTTCCAGCTTCTAACTTTACTATTTTCACAGGCTACGTCTAATTGAAGACAATTAGATGGAACTTTCACAATAATATCATTATATACATTTTCCCCTTCGTTTTATTTACCAATCCTCTTCATCCAGATCAAACATAACCCCTTTATCTCCAATTAACGACAACATTTCTTCTCTTTCTCCTTTATTATCAATAAATTCTTCATACATGTAATCTACTTCATTAATCAAATCTACTGATACTGTTTTATTACACAAGTCTGCAACATAATCTTGTGTCATTGCTATATCAAAAGGTAATGATTCTATCTCATCCATATGGCTAATGAAATTATTTCGTTCATTTGGACTTTTCAAATAGAGCAGTAGCTCTTTTATTGCTCGCTTTTCTCGCTCCATTTTCTTTTGATAGGAACCTTTATTTTCTTTACCACAAAATATTCTTTCTGCAACTGAATTATATCTTAAATCATAGCAATATATATTCCTTTTACGTGATTCTCTCTCTATTGCTTCGTAATATTTTTGACATAATCTTCCTATTGTTCTACCAAAAAATTCTTTTACTCCGTCTGTATTAAGCGGAGTCTTTTTACATAAAGAGTAATCAAAACTGATTTCCTTACAATACTTTTCTACATACTCAATCAACAAATCTCTATCATTAAAATCATAGGAGAAAAAGTCAAAACGTCTATACCTCTCCACATTGTAAAACTTTGATAACAAGCTTAACAATGCATTTTGTTCTGTAGAAAACCTAATACTGACCTTTTCTCTTATTTTGCTATGTAACATCATGTGATTATGACTTTTTATTTCTTCCAAAAACGTTCTAACACTATCTCTTTCTACATCATTTACTATAACTAATAATACTTTTTGTACTCGTTCAATTCCAACAGCTAAATGATAAAGGAAATAAAAATCATCTCCTACCTGATTAAAACTATCCATTCTATTAATTTTATCTATTGCTGCATATATAAACTCTCCTGCGACATCTAATTCATTTGCCATAACAACACTTTCTTTAAATAAATCTGCATCCTTACTCAACTTTGTACCACCCTATTCCTTCGTTATCTTCATTATTTTTTAACAACACCATGTTTTGCTTTTACCACCATAACTTACCTAGTCATATATTGCAATAATTCGTCAAAGCCAACAACGGTATTTCTAATATTATTCATTATAAAAATATCTTTCATTTAGCGACTTCTTTACACCATCCCAAAATACCTCAAAGCCTCCCGAATTGCCTTCTCTTTCTTCTCCGAACACTTCGGTTGCTTTGCATCTTCGATTGCCTGTGGCACAATCTAATCTCTATACCGTGAACCCGTTTTGCCTTTTGTGCTAAAAACAAAGAGATTGTTCCAATTCCACAATACAAATCTCACACAATTTGTTTTTTACAGAGACTTCATAGCTCCCAGATTACATATAAAACAACAATTTAATAAATACAACAATCCATTATCGTTTTTTTCTACAACTCTTGCATTTCTTAGGCAATGATAATCCCTTTCTATCAAAATAACTTTTTTCTCCATATGTAATGATAAAAGTACTATTACATTCTGAACAATGTTTCGATGCATACACCTCTTGAGAACATTTTATATGCATGTTTGTATTGAAGGTATCTCGTTTTTTTTCAAATTGAAATCTTTTCATTAGTATTGGTTCACCACATACACAACAACCTCCTACCTGTATCATTTCATTTCCCTTTTTACGACATTCAACACAAACAGTAGGCAAATTTTTACCTTGTTCAAGTATCTTCTTTTTTTTAGCATATGTTAAAGTAATTTCAGTTCCACATTTATCACAATGATGGCGATAAACAATTTGACGGAATTTTTCCTGACAAGTATCACACAATAAATTTTTACCTTGTTCTAACAGCTTCTGCTTCTTATCATTTCGAATATAAAACTCATTCCTACATTCTGAGCACACCACAACACCACACTTTTTACACAAGTCCGCCGGAGTATCGCCGTGTACGCATTTATCAAAAAACGATAAATACACAGTATCACCGCAACATTTACATCTATGTTTTTCATATTTTGTTATGCATTCTCCGCACAATGTATTTTCCTCATTGTTCAGCTCCTTACCACATACTTGGCATGTAGGCTTAGTACGAACAGAAGATTTATTGATTTCATCAAAGAAACTCGACGAAATAGGCAATACTCTTGCCGCATTAACTTCATTACATAGATTTACACTATCTAGATTATCATCAATAGGCAAAAAGTGTAAGTCGAAGTCTTCTTGTAACCATTCCTTATATTGAATCACTTTTGCATTCTCAGTAAGGTAATCGCTTACTTTTCTAAGAATATGCTTTTTTGAATAGCTGTTCAAATAGTTGCTAGATTCAAGAAAAATCAATGTATTTTTACTTCTAGAGAATGCGACATTCAATCGAGCTGCATCGGAAAAATATCTGGTTGGTTTAACAGCCCTAGTGGTACAATAGATCACTATATTTTCCTCATCTCCCCGAAACGCATCTATAGTATTTACCCAGATATTTTTACATCCAGACTTATTAAATCCTTTTATCAATTTAAACTTTTGTTTTTTATAGGGTGTAATTACAACTATCCTTCCTTTATAGTAATCTCTAATTTTAGTAGCAATGGCAATCGCTGCTTCCACTTCTTTATCATTGTATGGACTAGCATTGCTTCCATCACTTTTTCTGTCTATTTCCTTATAGTCAGGTTCATCTTTCATATCGACAAATAACAAATGATTACCACAAAACATCGGATTTTTTTTCAAACAATTATTACCTGTTTTTAATTTACCATCATAAAACATATTAACAAGGTTCGCTATAACCGGAGGCATTCTGAATTGTACATCTAACATACATTTTAGATTATCCGGACAATCTTCATACAATCTTTGAAAAAAACTTCTATTAAGAAAATCAAGTTGCTGTTCTTCTTCTACAACATCACCATACTCAACTTTACCGCCTTTATATAAGGCTGTATTAATAACTGGTGGTAATTGTTTGTGATCTCCTATTATAATTACCTTTTTAGCACGATTAATTGGAATCAATAGTTCTCCTGGCAAAGCTTTTCCTGCTTCGTCTATAATAACTAAATCAAATTCCATGTTGTTCAAACCATAGTGTCGACTTTCTAATCCAACACATGTTGCACCAATAATCTGATAACAACTCAATAAGCATTCTCCAACCATACTGTGATTATCTTTATTGTTAATAATATCTAGCCATTTTTCACGCAACTCATACGTTTCTTTGTTTTTGGGGGTGTTATTCTTTAAATTATACTGATATTGTTCATACTTCTTATCAAAAGAATAACATTCAATGTCACTAGCAATCCTATCTAGCGTTCCACACCTAACAATTTGATCATCCTCAATATACCCAGAATTTTTACTAATTTCAGCAATACCACGTAACACATTATCAACAGCTACATTTGCTTGTGAAACAACTAGAATGCGTGATTTAGGAGTTCTATTCAATTGCTGAAGAATTAGTTCCTTAATTACGGTTGTTTTGCCCGTTCCTGGCGGTCCTTGAATTAAAAAGAATCTTTCTTCCACAAATGCTCTTGTTACAGCATCCAATTGTTTTACATTTGTTTGAATTTTTTTGTTATATAATTCATTGATTCTATATCCATTGTCCCTGTAATCAATCCTAGATGTATTAATAATTGCAGTTTTTATCTCTTCACTGACAACTTTACCTTCTTTGAACATACTGAATGCATTAGCATGTTGTTTTTCGGCATATGGAATAGCAACAGAATACATATCAAGCAGAAAATCGTTATTTACAAAAGTATCTACATCAACACGACCATTGAGTCTTATTACTATTTCATCATCATCTTCTACAATTACCTTGCATAGAATTCGATTATCTTCTTCTCCTGGAAGTTCAACAAAGAATTTATATCTATTCTTTTCCTTTTCTTTACCTACAAATTGCGCGATTCTTTCTGGTTTATCTATAAATAGAATTGTATACATACCAACATTTCGTATAGAGAAATACTTCCATTCTAATACTGAGATTTTTATGCGTGATCCATAACTTAAAAGATCAACCAGTCGATTTGTAATCTCTGCCCATTGATTTAAATATACACTCATAGGCGAGTTTGCCATCATTTTGCTTTGTTTTGCAAATTCGCTAATTAGGTACAGTTGTAATTTTTGACATTCTTCAAAATAATCCTCATATTGATGAGGTTTTTCTTGGACTTGGTTAAGTGTATAACAATCCACTGTTACATTTGTTGCAACAAATACATCATCAAAAGAAATCAATTCTTCTTTAGGCAACATACCACCATAACGTAATATTAGTTTTCCATCTAATATTTTTTAAAGAAAGCTTTAAATGCATAACTATGACCTATCTGCATAACAATACCTTCCAGCTCTTTTTCGTTGTTCATTATAGGACCGATTCTCCATTCATCATCTTCATCAAGAAAGTCATTCTTTTTGAGATAATCAAATAATTCTTTTTTTTCTTCACCAGTTTGTATCAACACAATACTATCAAATTGAGCCACAGACAAACCATCACCCATTTTCTCACTGACCCAAATATGTTTTTTTAATGCAAAATCATAATCCTTAACATATACATGAAGATTTGATCCAACTGGAGTCTTACGATGTTGACTCATTAAATCCTGTTTTCGAATTCTCATTGATAGATATGGATACCCCATAAATCGTAGAATAATAATTGGGGGTAAAATCTTTACGACTTCTGCATCTATGCCAATAGTTCCTCCAATTGAATTTTTGAGTAAACCTTTTGTCAAAGACAAGTATTTTTTTCCGTTACTTGCCTTATAGACCATAAAAGGCAACGTGACATTATCATCACTATTATCAAACAACTCACCATCACTTTTGTCTAATCTAATATACCCAGCGTTCTCCAAAACAAGACCGTAATTATTAAATGAATCTTTTGTCAAAAAAAACACTTTACCTTCATATGGATAGTCCCTTGGAAGTGTCATTGAAAAAGGCTCTAATATTTCGCCTTTGGATTCAAAAGTTTCATCTAATTCTCTTTTATAATTTTCCAAATATATAAGATACGCCTCTAATTTGTACACCGCTTCTTGTAGTGAAATAAGGGTCGATTTTATGGATTTATATCTGATATATGAGTCTTGTTGTTTTCCAATACTACTCTCACAAAGAGACACGATATTACGACATTCATCTAGCAATTTCCTTTTTTCAGCATACTGGTCGTTATACATATCTAACATCTTATCCAATGTTGCCTGATTCTCTTTTTTTCTTCGCTTTATTAACTCTCTATGGTAATCTGAAACCACCCTTGAATATTCAATATCCTCATTATTTCTCAGATTCTCGTAATATCTACATGTATCTCGATATTCTTGACATTTTCTTCTTTCGTAATCATTATATTCGTCTCGTAATCTATCTTGTCTTCTTCTTTCTCTTTGCGATAGTTCATCACCAACAAACGCTATGCCAAGAACAGCTACTCCTATAGCTAAAGCACCCCATCCCCACACTTTTTAACTCATCCTTTCTTTAGTTCAACTATCACTTTAGATATCTCCACCAACTTGGTATTTATATCATTCAAAGAATGTAACAACGATTCCAAACCATTACTATCACCATCCATATTGGGGATAAGCTGAAAAATTACATTTTTATCATCCATAAGATTTTCAACAATTTTGTTCAACTCATCCAATTGTTCTGTGTATAATCTGTGATTTTTGATTAATTCCGATTCTCTAAATCGATTTTCTTCACAAAATTTTTTTAGTTCATATTTTTTATTTGCTAAATCTGTTCTACACTGAATTATGAGCCTTTTTGTGTTCTCTGTTTCCTGTATTTTAATTCTATTCGTCTGCTGGATAGACTCCTCTATTTGAATACGTGCTTGTGCCTTAACTTGCTTGGTTCTTTGCTTTTCAATAGAAACAATAGCTATGCATTTACTAATATCAGAGATAATAGTATTTACTACACTTGCAACAGCCACTACTGGATTTATTGCATTTGCAATGGAGCCTCCAGTTGATTGCATCTTTGAAGTAGCCATATTCTCGTTTCGTTGAGTATCTAAAATATCAACAGAACTTGATGATATAATTTCAACATTATCTTCAAAATTTGAGTAATTCATTTTTTTCATATTTTCGCCCTCACTGTCTATATTAGTTCCATCATGTATTGATTGACTAGGTCTAACGATTTCCTTTGCCATTCACAGTAGACAACATATTCTTTTCGCTGAGAATAGTCATCATCCAAATTTTCAATATAATCCTTAATGCTTTTTAGATAACGAGCCTCTTCATCAATCATTTTGTGAAATACTTTGTTGTTTCTCATATGTTCTTCAAAAGTAACAGAAAAATCATTTGCTTTAGTACTTGCTTCTAATACCATTTTTTTTGTTTCAAGCTCCATACTTTCTTTTTCAAATTGTAATTGCGTTTGTAATCTTTTAGTATATTCTTCAAATTCAATCCGCCTTTGCTCTTTCAGATTATCAATATTAGCATCAAGTGCTCTTTTTTGTGCATTCAACTGTTTCGATAACTCATTTGTTCTGTTCCTTTGTATAATAAATTCCGTTAAACTCCCAAGTGCATCAAAAGTCTTTATAAATGTATCAGTCGTCTTAATAATTGAAGCTTCCGAAAAAATACTAATCGACTTATTATAGTTTATATTCTGCAAATCAGGAAATCTTATTGCATACTTTACATTAGGCATTTCCATCCCTCCATAAGTCAAACAATTCACACTCTATACTATAGTATTCATCTTCACAAAACACCTCTTTTATGCTAAAATCATCTATAATGTTATAGCGTTCACGTAATTCGTTAATAATACATTCCTTTGCTTGAGCAGATATGTCATTAAGTAACGGAAGCTGAAAATTGAATTTCATTTTTCTGCTAATTAAATCTTTGGGAGGTTCAAATTGAAACCGCCCCGATATAGCATCATAAAAACATATAAAAGATTGTCTGTTATAGTTCATACACTTCTCATGAAGTTCCAAAACATGATGTCCTTTATCCGAAATCAAATCACTATCCTTATTGTTAATAGTAATTAGTTCTGATAATACTGACTGATTTGACTTCACAATCTCCGACTCTACCTCATACCCAATTTTATACAATAATCCTTTCGCAATTATTGGGTTTTCACCTTTGCTTTGTATAACCTCTCCACCAATTGCACACGGAATTTTAGACAACACTTTTTTCATAAATTTTCTTTTACCTACTGCCTTAAATTCCACAAAAACAGAGGCTAACACTGTTTCTATGTCATTTTCATTCATTTCTGCAAATGAATCCATATAGTTTCCAAAAAAAGATGTATTCTCTTCCAAACTAATTCCATCAATATCTCTTTCTGAAATTTTAGGAAACAAAAACAGAGACGAATCATCTTTATAGTCAATCATTTTTTCATTCTCAAAGGCTTCAATGTCACCAGTCATAAGATTTATGCATACATATTTTTTTTCTCTGTTTAAACTTCTTACACATCTAGCTATCATCAGTATTTTTTTTGAAAGTTCTGATAACGATACTGTTTCTTCATCCTGTACAAGAAGCTTTTGGCTAATCATTTGTACTATTTCTGTTTCCACAACATTCTTAGTCAATAAAGTAGCCTCTACTATTTGATTAATTCCATTTCCTAATTCAATAGCTTCAAGTATGAAATTCTGAAATGCACTTAAAGATATTTCTTCTTTCTCACAAAAAGCAACTTCAACAATTTGAATAGGTATTAAAACCTCTTTTCCAAAATCAATATACCGCTTCACACCTATACCTCCTCCGTATGTCAATTGTTACAATGTTTCGTATTGCCTTGTAACCAATTCTCTAATTAATTTCTTATCATTGATAAGATTGCTAATTATAACTTCATTCCCTATTCTCTTCCTTCTATCTTACATATATTCTCTCCAAACGCATAGACACAGATGTCAATCAAAAAACAAATAAAAAGCACCACAGAAACAACAAATATACCTGCAGTGCTTTGCCAAAATCAATCTTTCACAAAAAGAATATTTTTTCCTATTGTTTATACATTAATCCAATTATATTCAGATTGTTCCCCCTAAACCACTTTTCTCTTATACATATTTTATAACATTTTCCACTCTTTTTCAATTCCTATATATGTATATTTTTTCTCTATTATCTCAGTGTAAAGAAAAATATCTTATTTCTTCGCGTTTTCTTCTAATTCCAATAGATACTTATCGAAGTCGGACATAAAAAGTCTATCCTGAATTACTCGATACTTTTCAAATTCCGTCTCTGCATGAAGCTTTGCAATCTCAGCTGATACCTTACCTGCATCCATCAAAAGACCGTAATCAAACATTTCAATAAAACTGTTAAGCCTCTTTTCCCAGTCCTGCATTGTCAGTGGAATATGTCTTAAGGTCATACTTTCAGCAAAATCTAAATATGCAGTAACCATACGATTTAGCTGCTTCATCTCATCCTGACTCAAATAATTCTTAGCAATCGTAACATCACTTTTTTTAATCTTGCCATCTGGTGCATCTGCCCATGTGGTTAATCCCATATGATTTTTTGTGTGGTCAGCTCTTTCCACAATCAGTTCAGCTGCCGTATGACCATGAACTGCAAAATGCATTTTGTTCTGAACCGTTGCATAAAACCTCTTTGTTGTTGCTGAATTTTTGTCATAATCTATCGCAGTAGCATAAATATCAGTGATTTTTTGATAAAACTTCCTTTCACTCGCCCGTATTTCTCGAATACGTTCTAATTGTTCATCAAAATACTTTTCCGTCAGGTACGTTCCACGTTTCAATCTTTCATCATCCATAACCCAACCTTTGATAGTGTATTCCTTAGCAATTTGATTTATCCATTTTCTAAATTGTACAGCTCGTTCTGAATTCACCTTAAATCCTACTGCTATAATCATTTCTAATGAATAGTGCTTTGTATTATAATTTTTTCCATCAGCAGCAGTTATTCGAAATTTTCGAATAACTGAATCTTCCTGTAATTCACTATCATTGAATATATTTTTAATATGATAATTTATTGTGTTCGTTTCCACATCATATAATGTAGCCATCATCTTCTGTGTCAGCCATATATTCTCATCCTCATAACGCATTTCAATGCTGTCCTGCTGGTCACCAACGGAAGCAACATATGTCAGATATTCTGCTGCACTGGAATGAATCGTTATTTTCTCTTTTTTCTTTTTCAAATAAAATGCTCCTTTGCTATTATTACTTATGTGACATCGTAAAGTACATCAATCTTAATGATAAACTGTCTACTAAACTTATTTGTTCTTGAAGGCCTTTATTTACAGCATTTCTGCCCTTTTCTTATTTTACATTTGACAATACACGACCTTCCCCGCAGTAGAACGTTTCCAATCGACCTTCACCTTCGGCTCGCTCTCTTGGGCGTTCCTTGCATGAGTCATTCGTAATCTGCTCTCGTCGTCCCTTCGGTCCTAGACAGCAGAACGACCTTCTCCGCAGTAGAACGCTGCCAATCGACCTTCGCCTTCGGCTCGCTCTCTTGGGCGTTCCTTGCATAAGTCATTCGTAATCTGCTCTCGTCGTCCCTTCGGTCCTAGACAGCAGAACGACTGACTCAACATGATAGCTATTCCCAAACATGTCGCATCCCCTAACTTTTTTTAGTTCATATCCATTTTCGCAGAGGATTTTAAGGTCACGGGCAAGGGTCGCTGGGTCACAGCTTACATATACGATTTTTTGCGGTTTCATTTGTAATACGGTATTTAATAATGCTGGATCGCATCCTTTTCTCGGTGGGTCTACTACAATGACATCTGCTGCCATCGTTCCGGCACTTTCTTTGTATTTCTGCGGCAATACCTCTTCTGCTGCTCCAACAAAAAATTCCGCATTGGTTATGCCATTTATTTTTGCGTTCTGCTTTGCATCTTCGATTGCTTGTGGCACAATCTCTACACCGTAAACCTGTTTTGCTTTTTGTGCCAAAAACAGAGAAATCGTTCCAATTCCACAATACAAATCCCACACAATTTCATTTCCCTTTAAGTCGGCATAGTCCAATGCGGTCTGATAAAGTTTGGTCGTTTGCACTGGATTTATCTGATAAAAGGATAGAGGAGAAATCTGATACTTAATATCTCCAATGTAGTCCTCAATATAGTCCTGTCCCCACAAAGTAATACATTTATCCCCCAAAATACGATTTGTCTTTTCTTTATTCACATTGATACTGATACTTGTCATACCTGGGATTTCTTTTAACTTTTCAACCAACACTTCGGATTTTGGAATACGGTCCCCATTTACAATTAGACAAACCATAATTTCTTTTGTTTTAAATCCCACTCGTGTCAATATATGACGAACCAATCCTGTATGACTGGTTTCATTATAAGGTTTTACATGACATTCCTTCATATATTCTTTTACAATGGCAAGCAATTTGTCATTTTCCTTCGCCTGTATCGCACAATGACTGGTATCAATAATCGTATGTGTACGCCCTGCATAGAAACCAGTAATAATAGCACCATTTTTATCATATCCTACTGGAAACTGTGCCTTATTTCGATAATAAAATGGTTCTTCCATTCCCATAATAGGCTCCATAGGAATTTCAGTAAAACCTCCGATACGCTGTAGGCAACTTTCAATCTTTTTTTGCTTATACGCTAATTGTGCTTCATAACTTAAATGTTGTAACTGACAGCCACCGCAGGCTTTAGCAACAGGACAGACTGGCTCCACGCGGTCTGGCGATGCCTCCAAAATTTCTAGTATTCTGGCATATCCATAGGTCTTTTTTGTTTTCATAATGGAAACACGCACCTTGTCCCCAACAATCGCATCCTTAATAAATAACGTATAACCATCCAGCTTTGCAACCCCTGCTCCCTCCGCAGTCAAATCTTCTATTTCTACTACAAATTCCTGATTTTTACTAATTGTTTTTCCATCAAATGTAACACATTTTTTCATTGCTCTTATATACACCTTTCTGTTGTTTATCCTTTTGCGGATATGCCTTTGCCTATTGATGCGTATTGCATGCCTTTGTAATAATCTTCCCTACGCATCCCCGCAGAGCGTTTTTTCTTTATAAAGTCAATGCTATTCGCAATTCACTCTGCTACTTACTCATATAAAAACGTCACTGCACGCCTTATGAAGTATGGGGCTTGAACCCCGCACCCCGTGCAAGAGTCCCCGCCGCCTAAAGGCAGTGGGTTTTCTTGCTCTTTTATAAACTTTTCTATGGAGAAAAAAAACGGGAAGCTGCCTCCCCGTTTAGCCATTTTCAATTGTTTTAAAACAACATTTTAATCAATGAAGGCACACGCCCTTGTTAATATTTCAACGCTCACCTAGTGAATCTTTCTATTTTCCTGTTCTTCTAAGATTCGTGTCCAATGTTCTTTGGAAACCAAGCCAATCTAAATTTTCCTCATCCCCCGACATCAGTTCAATCAATGTCTGGAATTTAGCATCTGCATTGTCTGCAAAGTTTAATGCAAAAGCTTCTACAAGAGCTGGCTTCTTTGGAGAACCATATTCTAACTCGCCATGATGTGCCAAAATACAATGCACAAGCTCTCTCTTTAATCGTTCTGGAAAACCTTCAATTTTATCACAGGAATTTTCCACCAAATGTGCTCCTATGTAAATATGCCCTAATAACTGTCCTGCATCTGTATAATCATTTTCTGGGAAAGATGATAACTCTATAATTTTTCCCATATCATGAAACATCGCTGCTGTAAGAAGTAAATCACGATTTAGAATAGGATAACTTTTGGCAAAGAAGTCACACATTCTTGTAACCCCAAGAGTATGTTCCAACAAACCGCCCATAAATCCATGATGCACACTTTTAGCAGCAGAATGCATACGAAACTCTTTTTGGAATTTTTCATCCTGCTTAAAATAATTCTCCAATAACTCTCGTAAATGTGGTTCCTCAATTGTTGCGATATAATCCAACAATTCCTGATACATCTGTTCTACATTTTTTTTCGTACATGGCATGTAATCCGCTGGATCATACTCATCCTCTCCACATTTTCTGATACGTTCAATGTTTAACTGCAAATTTCCCTGAAAACTTGTCACACGACCAGATACATTTATATAGTCTAAACTGGAAAATTCATCAATTCCACCAGACATTACGTTCCAAACTTTTCCATCCAAATTTCCTGTCTTATCTTGCAATGTCAAAGAAAAATATGGCTTTCCTGCTTTGGTTGTCAGTTCCTGCTTTTTTCTACAAAAATACACTTCATTAATAACCATATCTTCACGTAAATCTTCAATATATCTCATTCTTCATACCATCCATCAGCATACCGCCAATGGAACAGACACATCAACACAATGTTTGTCTGTAAACTTCCTTTCTTTTTTTATAACAATTTGTATACCGCAACATATTCTGTCTCTTATACACATCTCCGAGCCCACGAGA